>Ga0209196_1000014_pt1 | contig 125108 bp, 133 predicted proteins | sample COGITO_mtgs_1105_5_FD_184801 | JGI IMG/M metagenome (GOLD analysis project Ga0209196, IMG submission 184801) | Pelagic marine microbial communities from North Sea - COGITO_mtgs_110509 (SPAdes) (version 2) | ecosystem: Environmental > Aquatic > Marine > Epipelagic ... | reverse complement strand
CCAATTAAATTTGATTCCAATTAAATTTGATTCCAATTGCCGCACGGCAGGTGCTTATTCCAATTAAAATGTTGAGATTTAAAAAATTCTTTTCTGAGATTTGATTCCAATTGCCGCACGGCAGGTGCTTATTCCAATTAAAATTCTTGTAGATTTTCTGAGGCGCTCTGCGACTTCCAATTAAAATTCTTGTAGTTTTGATAAATCCATTTGAACTGTTGTAGATCTCATATAACTGTGTATTAGTGTGGAACCAACAATGTCAACAACCACGATAACCAATACAATTCTTACGGATTATAAATTTGCAAAACATAAAGGAAAAGAATATCACGTTTTTTCTGAATCTATAACGAATCCATCTGACTGTGTTGGAGATTGGTTGGCAATTAACTCTGAATATCTGATACTTACCGATTCAAAAACCATACAAAAACTTCAAAAACACAAAATACAGTGGAACTTTAATGAAGAAAATGCAATAGTATCTTGTGTTGTCACGTCTTAAAGTGGACTATAAAACCTTCGTTCTCTAAAGAAATGCACTCTTCTTCGAACGAAGAACACGTCGCAAAAAAGCGTCGTGTCAACAACTCATCACGAGTGTCCTACAGACCTTTGCTTGTAGGTGCCTACGAATACTACCAAAAAGAAATGCTCAACTCACTGGTGTCCCTCAAACCGAAAACCCATTACGAAACCGTCACAAATCAAGTGAAGACCAAACAAAAAAACTACGGTGACGTCCGTTTGGCCAAAATAAGACATTTTTTGGACCATGTCAAGGGGTACGACCGTTCAGAAATGCAAAAGCAATTTCATGAATCGTTTTTACAGTCAGTGGCTCTCCACTTGTACAAAGATGACCCAGAGGTTGATATGGACAAAATCAAATCCATGAACGAATGGCCCAATCTGAAACAACAATGTCTCTGTCTGACCCCCCGACGCTTTGGCAAAACAACTGCCGTGGCAATGTTTGTCGCCAGCTATTTTTTGTCAGTAGAAAAGGCTCAGTTGTGTATTTTCTCCACTGGTCGACGTGCTTCGGATGCCATGCTTGACAAAGTGTATGAATTTGTCAAATTGATTGACGAAGAGTTGGGCACGGATTACGCATCCAGTTGTAAAAAGAAGGGTGAGTTTTTATATTACTACGGCGAAGGCGCCAATGATGTCCGCAAGGTGGCGTCCTATCCCTCCGGGTCAGACAAGTTGAGAGGTGTGGGTGGTGACCTTATCCTCCTCGAAGAGGCAGCATTCATGCCAATCAAAATGTTTCACGAGGTCATCGTTCCGTTATTAGAACTTGAGACGACGGCCCTTATTTGCATTTCCACACCTCAAGATTCCAGCAACTTTTACTCAATGATGTTTGAAATGGTCGACCAAGGAGGGGAAAAGCTGTTTAACCAGATTCAAATTTCCATGGTCTGTGAAGACTGCAAATTATCTGCTCATCCCGAGAAATGTACCCATATGAAGCATCTCTTGCCCAAATGGAAGTCGGGCGGGAAACAAGACATGGTGCGACAGATTTATGGTGATAACACCGAAGATATGCTGCGTGAATCGATGGGTGTGACGACCAACGATTCGAACGCTATCTTTCAAGACAATTGGCTCGATATGTTTACTAGTAGACCACCATACACATCACAGACAACACCACGTGTTATCTTCGTGGCGTGCGACCCCAATGGTGGCGGTTCTTCACAAATGGCCATCGTTTCATTGTATCAAGACGCCAACAATTTCGCCATCTGTGGAATGGAATCCCATGCAGTGAAAGGCCACGGTGAGATTCGTAATTTGCTTGAAACACATGTCCGCGCCATACGCGCAAAATTTGTGTCGTCATTCATTATCTTTGTCCCCGAATCGAATCTCGGCCACGAGGCGTCGCACATGTCCCATATGTTGAAAGATATTCCAAAATGTCGTTCTCTCATGGAACGGGGAGAACCAGGTGTCATCACGACGCACAAACGCAAAGAGTTGTACTCCAACACGGCGGTCGACAGATTCGCCGGCGAGGGAATCTGGTATGCGTCGCAATTTGTGTGTGCCAATCCATATGGCGATGCCAATGCTCGGGAAGCGCGCGTGAAAAAAATGTTTCGCAAGCAGCTCTCCATCTTTAGTAAAATAGTGGTACCACGTGGCAAGGATTATAATATTCCAAAGGTTGTCTATTCGGGAAAGGACCAGGGAAATGATGATTTGGTGATAACATTTATGATTGCTTTGTATTGGTCCATACAATTTATGACTGGACGTTCAGACCCATCTGCTAAAGATATTTTGTAAATCATTGGGAAAAAAGAATTGTTTAATTACTAAATTAAGTGATAACGGACCAACAGTTTTGTTACAGAAGGTTGTGAATAAAGAGTGGGACCGACATTAATTTTCTTATAGAGTTGTAGACAAAGGACAATGTGCTGCTTTGCAACGATTTTATTTCGATTAAGCACGTGAAAAATGGCCATAAGCACCGTGTCTTTACCAATATTATTGAACTCGTCCATGTACGGACGCGCGTAATAAATGGCATCTGTGTATTGTTTCTGTTGTACCAGTCGCATCAAATGTAGTTCGTGCGAAAACATGGTTGTCTCTGCCATAAGCAGTTAAATATATTTATCTAAAGTATTTTAGGATTATTTAAATTGTGTGCCGGCATCTGAGATTTGATGTCGCGCAGCGCCAATTTGATTCCAATTAAAATTCTTGTAGATTTTCTGAGATTTGATGTCGCGCAGCGCCAATTTGATTCCAATTAAAAAGTTTATATTTTCTGAGATTTGATTCCAATTAAAAAGTTTATATTTTCATGCAAGTCGGAGTGTGAAATAGCAAAATCAAACTATATAAAGAACATTTAACAACAAAACAATGTTACACCAACATGTCAAGAAAGCCGCGCTCAAAACCACTGGTGAAACGAAAGAAGACACTCTGGACAACCCCCCGTATGATGTCAATGGTATTGCGAACGTAATCACGTGTTTCGAGCCTTCTGGGACGTTGCTCATCTGGTTGATGGAGGGCGACCGCCACTTTTGGCCCGATGGGGTAAAAGCTGGATGGGGTGAGCAATTCTTCCCCAAGGGAGGCTCATTCAAAGGTGCGCCCCATCAGGTGTACACTGTTACCAACACGCTGACGTTTCTCGGCAAAACGTACGATGCCACTGAGCAAGCGCGCTACATCTTGGCGCATATGTTGAGCAAGAAATGGGCTCCCAAACTTTGCTTTGAAGATGAAGCTGAGGCCAGTGCTGCGGTCGCTGGCCTCAGCTTCAATGTTTCCGACGAAAAGTTGAACCACCTGCATGAAATGCTCATGAGCACCACGGCACAAATCGCTGGACACTACTACCACGAGCTCGTCATGGGAGGCAACGACGGTGGCCCTACAAAAGAATCCGCCACAATTGTCAAAACACTTAAAAAGGAAACAGACGAAGAAGCGGGACTCGTACTCAAAGATGGCCAAGCAATATTCAAATGTTGGGCTGACCGATACCTTTCAAGTAGGACTAACGAATATTCAACCGTGGCCATCTTCGAGACGGTAATGGATAAAAAGAATATGGAAGACACCTGGGAGAGTGCAGATGCAGACCGTCGTCCTAAAGGGTTCGCCGGCTGGCGTTGCCCGCACTCATGGTTCAAAAAAATTCCCGATATCAATGTTGACGACGGTGATAAAGAAAAGGCCCGCCAAGAGACGCGCAATGGTGCTTGGTACAGTGTTCACGACGCCATTGCGCGTGACCATTTTATGGACAAGAAGAACAGGGATGTGGTCAACAAAATTTTGCCAAAAATAAACGTCAGCCCGCCAGTCGTCAAATACAGCCTGGAGTGGGGACATCGTGGTGATTATTAACGCTTCGCTAATTGGCTAGACAACCATGTTCAACAATTTGAAGGTGTTACAGTGAGTCGTCGTCGTCCTCGTCGTCGTCGGTCGTCCGTTGTCTCTATACAATAGATCAATGTGTATAGAGAACATATACAAAAAATCAATGCGACTGCGATTATTATTAACTGGTGAATGTGACCGAGAACAGGTGAAGTACCACCGTCTGTAGACACTGACGAATGATTTGATGAGAGATTCATGACAATAGAATGTGGAGGAAGGAGTGAATGGTTCATTCTTTGTTTCGGATTAATTTGATAAAAAGAATATGTTGAATATAATTGATAATAATCACCAACGTTACGAATAATCTAATTTATATATTTACTCCTACTATTTTGTAAAGAATCATGCCACGTTTCTGTCGTAAACAACCTCCCAAGAAAAACATACAACTTTCTGTGGTCAATGACGCCACCGTGCGCGTCAAAATGCACAAAATGTCGAACAAAGACGTCTCTGACTTAAAGAAATTGTGTCACGTCGATGACAAGCGCAAAACCTTTGACATGGCTGCCGTTGATGTGCGCACACTTGTTTCGGCCAGTGACAACTTTACGGTCGACGCCATTCCGTCCTATGTGTGGCAAGTACGTCGACGAGTGGTAACGCCAACGTTCGATGTCACGAAAATACCACCAGCGTTGTGGGAGCCCTTGTTCGAGTACCAAAAGGAGGGTGTCGAACAAGCGTTTGATAAATACGGTGGTCGATGTTTGTTGGCTGACGACATGGGACTTGGCAAGACGAGACAAGCGCTCGCTTTTATTGCTCACTGTCTTCCAGCGCGTGTTCTGGTCATTTGTCCGTCGTATTTGCGCTACCAATGGACACATGCACTGAAAGAATGGCTCAATATCGACGGACAATTGGTCAAAAAAGGCAAGGAAACGCTCGTAGGCGAGGCGTGTATTGTGTCGTACGATATGTTAGCGGCCCTCAAGATACCCACCGGCGTCTTTGACGTTGTTGTCTGCGATGAATCACACTACGTTAAGTCTCGTAAGACGAAGCGCACCAAAGCGTGCACACCATTGGTAAAATCGGCCAAATTTGCCATGCTTGTGACTGGAACACCTGCTCTCAATCGTCCCATTGAATTGTTTTCACAATTGATGATGTTGAGGCCATCGTATGTGAAGAATTACTCCTCGTACGCCAAGCGTTATTGTGACGGGAAGCCTACGCCCTTTGGCTACGACGACCGCGGCTCTAGTTTAGATTATGAGCTGAACTGGGTGTTGCGAAAGGGTTTTATGGTCAGACGTCTGAAACGTGACGTCCTCACGCAATTGCCACCAAAGACGCGACACACTATATGGTTGGAGGTGAAAACCGATTTGCTGGGCGATGTAAAAGCCGGTTTTCGTCAGTGGAAAAAATTGAACGAAACGTTATATAAGTTACCGTCCGGCTCTGAACAGCAGCGTCTTCAGATGTTCGAGCGTCAGAAAACCATCTCACAGTTATTTGTAGCCACGTCGTTAGCGAAATGCGAGGCAATTGCTCGGTGGGTGATTGCCGCTCTTGAAGAGGGACGTTCGTTTATATTTTTCGCCTACCATCAGGTGGTCTTGAATGCTGTGGAGGAAGCGGTGGCCGACAAGTACAATTACATGCGTATTGATGGCTCGACGCCGGCCAAAACGCGCCAAGCGAACGTGGAAAACTTTCAAAAAGACGACACCATTAGAATTGCCATTTTATCGATTATGGCGGCAGGGACGGGCGTTACACTGACGCGCGTGTCGGAATGTGTTTTTGGCGAGCTTTATTGGGTACCGGGTTGTATGATTCAGGCTGAAGATAGGATTCACCGCATATCACAAACCGAGAAATGCGACATTTACTACCTGCTTGGCACCGATACACTTGACACCTACGTCCATCCTTCACTGTGCAAGAAACTGACCACGCTGGATTCGCTTGTAGATAAGAGAACGGACAGAACATTTAAGGGAGCGACAACAACGACCGTTCCAGTCGAGGAGGAAGAGGAATCGCTCTTGAAAATAATCTCAGGGCTGTTTTGAGGCCTTAGACAATAGGCCTTAGACATAAAGCAAAAAAACACAGTCAATATTCTACAGCGTGAAACAAAAAATCCAGCAGATTCCGGTTAAACCTGTGTCAAGTTTTAAACTTGACACGAATGGACAACTGGTAGTGCCTTTAGATAAATATGTGAAGAAAAATTTTTAAATTTTAACCCTATTTAAACGTTTATATAGTTTACTAAATGTCACAATTTCATACGTTTTTTTCTGCTGAACCAATCGCTGCAAAACTAATCAACAAATTTCAAAAAACTCGTGATGATTTAACATCACGAGTTGAGGCTGCCGCTGCTGAGGCGTGGGTTGTGAAGCTCGTGAAAAAATTGCTCGTGAAAAAATTTCCGAGATGGGATCAATGGATAGAGGACTCCGTGCGTAATTTCACGCTGGGCGCGCACATGACTGTAGCGGAGATGAAACTTGCCCTAATTAATATGAATGAGCTGCTAACACTGCTATCGTCGGAAGAAGGTATAAAAAAATTTATAACATGTAAGAAAAAAGGGGCAGGTCCCTTGTCAAAATACTTCCCGTTCACATTCATGGAGGAGGACCTAGAAGACCGTTCTCATTCTCACTATGGTTTCTGGACGTTCTGGAAGTGGGAGAATAATGATTGGACGAGAAATGATACTAACTATCATTAATATGAATGAGCTGCTAACACTGCTATCGTCGGAAGAAGGTATAAAAAAAAAAACAAATCCGAAGCGCCAGAAACAGTGGCGAGCTTCGCGCCACGGGCCAAGTGCAAGCTCTCATGCTGCATGTGCCACAAGGACGAACAACAAAATTAGCTTCACGGCCAAAAATTGTAGCCAAAAAACGTTATTTTATGCGTCTACAATTTGACGCTAATACTATTTCTGTTATCAATTCACCATCAAATCTAATTTTTAACGTCGTGGAGCGGCAAAGTTTCACCAAGACCCCCTTTTTATTATTTAATTCGTTGTCCAAAACATTCATTCTGATGTTTTTTGGCATAGATGCATCAAAAATGGTTGTCCAATTTCTTCGAATTGCAAACCATTCTTTGAAGTCAATTTCTTCCAAGACGCGCGTCAACAAATTTTCTGGAAACCACTTTTCGACGGGAAATTCCATTAAATTGTACAACCACCAATGGTAGTTTTTTTGCGTACCCGTTAATAAATTGCCTGGTAACCAGTCGGGCTTATCAATCGCTGTATATTGGTCTCTATCACGAGCAGCGTCTTCTGGCGATTCTTCAGGGTCCATTGGAGTGGTTGGCAGACGCAATTCTTGTTTAGCAAACTCTTTAGTTGAAGCGTCAATAACTATTTTCATTTCTTCTTTCATGTCTTTGGTTTCTTTTTGAAACCATTCTAATCCACCATGTGCTAAGTGGGCAATAAGCGTACATAAATCGAATGACTTATTTGTACAAGTGGACGCACGCGTTTCAATTGTGTCGTGTTGTTTAAAAAATGTTTGCGGTCCTTGCCAAGCGTTTTTCTGTTTCTTTGGATTTACGCACGAAAATCCAAAATCAATAAATGTCACGTTATTGTTTTTTTCATCGTACAAGACGTTAGCGCTCGATAAATCACGATGCATGAATTGATAGTCGCGTTGGAGATGCCACAATGCTTTGCAAATGTGTGCCAGCGCGATAAGTTTATCTTTGTGGCTATCTATGTGTGTTATTTGAAGGCCTGTGGCCTTTTCCATGCCAAAATCTATCAGATGTTTCGTTTGATAGCTGATTTTGTATGCGGGAACATTTTGTCGTAGGAAATGTGAATCAAATTTAACATCAAACGTTCCATCACGATTATCTGTCTTGATAACACCTGTGAATAGTTGTTTGGTCCATTGTTTTTTATTTTTATCGAAGAAGGGCGCTTTTACGTAATGTTTTTCCTTCTGTTGCAAAAACAATACTGAAGGGACTTTGATGTTCTTGTAAACACCACCTTTATTCATTTGTTCTGATGATACTTTTTGAATTTGATTCTCCGGAAGTCCTTCTTTACGTTGTTGTTTTTCTCTGTCTTTGGCTATTTGTAGGTCGAGCTTGATTTTTTGAACTTGTTCGGACAAATACATTTGTGTGACAATTTCGTACAGACCAGCATCTAGTTCTTCCATTGTTTTTATAACGGAAAGGTGACCATTGTAGGCGACCATTGTGAAAACATCGGCGTACGAACCTGACTCTTGGTGTCTAGAGACGATGTACGCGGTACCAGTCCGTAAGCATGTTGTGACGAAACTCGAGCGTTTGGTGTTTTTTTGAACAGGCAAGCATACGTTGATATTTTCGGGCAACTCGTCCAAATAATGGTATGGGATGGTATTCAAGGGTAGTGATTTAAGTAAAAAGCTGCTTAAATCACCTTTACTTTGTGCACTTAACAACTGTTTCAATGTCTGCGATGTCTTCTGCTCATTCTCATCCCTCTTCGTTTCTGTTCCTGTTCCCGTGTCATTTGCTACTAAAATATTTTTCAATTCTTGTAAGTGAAGTTTCTGAATAGATGAGTCCGACAAGTCTAGAATCAAATCCATATGTTGTGTTTAGAATCTAGTTTATAGGTAAAAAAAAATAAACTCGTCAGCGACTATATAATTATTTAGGTGTGTTATAATATGCGTTACAATGTTGTTTTTGTAGGTAGTGTGGGCGCTGGAAAAACGTCAATTATTCGACGATTTATAAATAAATCTGCCGCTACAACATCTACCATAGCTGTTGATTTTATCCCCATTGAAATCGATACCATACAAATGTCAATCTGGGATACATGTGGTCAAGAGCGATTTGCGTCCATCACATCTTCTTATTTTTCCCGTGGTCATGTGTTTGTCCTAGTGCATGACATTCAAGACGACTCACCAGTGAAATTACAGAAATGGTATAAAGAAATTGAAGATAAAACACCTCAACGCCACGAGTCAGTCGTTGTGGTTGTTTCTAATAAAACAGATGTACACCCGTTTGCATCGACAATTATTACTTCTTGGATAAAAGAGCATGGCTTTGACCATATTTATACGTCTGCCATTTCTGGCGAGGGAATTGAAAATTTGTTTTCTAAAATAAAAGATGCTGTAGTGGTACATCAAGCTGACTGGTTGTCACCTTCGTTGCCTGCGTTGCCGGCCCAACCGACTGTCAAGTCGCCAGGGTGTAGTTGTTAAAAGAATTATGTACATTGTAAATATTTGCATTATCCAGTACTTGTTGTATGTACTGCATAAATGTTTCCTCTTGTAAATACGCAGCAAATGTTTTGTCCGACAATTTGAGCATTAGAATATTTTTTGTAGTACCATTGGCGTTTATCACAACCCAATCTAGACATACAGAGGCTATTGTTGACATGTATTGTTGTTTCCATGTATGTAACCGCATCTGAATCAGCGGCTTTGTGCTCATATGACCTACAAATTGTGAAGGGGACCAGGACCCTTCTATTGTTACTTTACTTGATGAAATTCCCAAGGGTGCTTCATAAAATGTAATTTTTTGTTTTGTCAATACAGACATTAAACCGACTGTACTCGCTTTTATAGGTCCATCTGAAAAATTCCACCCATTTGATTAGACGCTGTATGTGTTAAATCTAGAAAGGATTGATACCACGATGATTTGGCCGCTTGTTGTACCACTGACTCGATTTGTAAAGATGCTTGGTCATTCCACTCACCTGGTACAAATCTGTCCAACACGTGGTCGCGAACACGTTTCCAGTGGTGTCGTTTATCGCCAAAAATGAAAAATTCAGCAGATAACAAATGATACCAAAAGGAGGTATGCAATCGCATTGCCGCATATCCTTGTTGTGTGAGTTTTACAAAAGACACGAACGTACTGGACTGTTTCCCACCCATAGCGTCAATCATGTCTTCTGTAATACGCATGGGTGTATGCGCATGTTTCGGATCGTCCCCGAGTACAAATCCAAAATCAACATGGACCAAATGTGCATCAGAACACACTAAAATATTTTCTAAATGTCGGTCTCCTAGTCCCATTGTAAAGGCCAATAAACAGGCACCCGCGGTCGAAGAAATAACTCGCTGTCTTAATGTTTTCACAGGTAATGATTCATTACAAGACATGATATAGTTAAGTAACGTTGTGGACGACTTTTGTATATCGTAGAGAGTTGTTGTCGCAGGAATCATTTGCACGACGCCGCTCGCTGAGTTGATTGGAAACACGTCATACGTATATACTTTGCACGAAGACGAAGACGAAGACGAAACGGTCAAATTATTAATCCAATAGCCCATGGTCATCGCTAGACGGTCCGTACGTACATCTTCTTGTTTCAACAATACATTGTAAAAAGGTCCCTCCTTCGTTGTCATTTGCAATATAAATGGCTTTGATGAGGAGGTGAGTTGTTTGGTGACCGTCATTTTGACGACGACGATGTCGGTATTCCAAGGTAAGCGCGCTGGTCCATACTCTTGAAAAAATGTTGAGGTCAACATGCCTCTGCGTTCTTTTGAAACGGATGTAATGATATTACGAAAACACCGCACTAAATTACGCGACATGAATAACTCTCCATTTGTTACCGCTGGAATTTGTTTTTGTAAACGTTTTTGCACCTTTTCGAGTGTATGTACTGTTCTTAATGCTTTTTGTAATTCACATTCAAACCAGAGAGCATACGTCAGGTCTATTCGTTTTGCACACAGAGGAATGAGACCTTTTTTAAAGAGGTCTGTAAATCGACACCCAAAATAAACCCACCAAGGCATCATTTTTAAAAGGGATTCTGGTGTCATGCGTTTCCATGCGTCAATGACCCACGCCCTGGTCGAGGCTTCCTCAAAACAGCCCGTTGTTCCTAATCGGAGAATGTCTTCGACCGATAAACCGGAATGGCAAATACGGGAGCACATTAGACGCCGACATGATAATTGATAGACTTCCTCGTTTTTACAGGGTCGATGTTGTTTTTGATGAAAACTGACGACAGTGTGGATTTGCCATATTACATGTCCATAAAATTCCTTATAGTGTGACTTTAAAAAATCACACTCGAGGTTTGAATATTCCTGACAGGATAATTTATATTGAAGCCCGCGAAAAATGCTCAACATAGTGTTGGTCGCATAATTCCATTGTTTGTTGATTAAACGCACCACAAATAATTCCTCGAATAACACGGGTAGTAAACTCAACATACGAATCAGGTGTTCTACTTCAGCTGCACGCTTCAGATTCTGAGTACATGCCGCGCATGTTCGTTGGGTTTGGTTTGGTTGAATACCTGAAAAACTGAAATAATAAGACGGAATAAGTTCTCGATACGCAGTACAGGCTGAACAAAAAACACGACCACACGACCGACAATGATGTTTGCGCCGAAACGTTGAAAATGTCGTACCACATCCGAAACATCGTTTGACACGTTCGTCGGGTATCCATGTCACTGGTAAGGATGGTCTAATCGTCCAATCTTTTTGGCGCTCTGTGACAGTCGGTGTACGGTCAACCATCATTGACATCGACAAATCCGTCATATGTCAATGACGGCATCAATATAAATACCCTGTTCTGAATCAGTTACACATATATGAAATCTGAAACAAACGAGTCATATATAACAAAAAAAAATGTCAATCGTTATTATTGCTATACCACTCCTCCTCATTGTTATCGTCTATTTGTTGTTTTTTCGTCAATCGAAGGGTCAACGTCAACGTCAGGACGGGACACATTGGGATGGAGCGGAGGCGGAGGTTGTCCGGGCATCGTTGGAAGAACGTGTGCGTCGCCGAATGGGGAAATCGACATAAGACCGACGCGTCCCCATCGCCACTTCGGAACCCTATAACAGTTGAGGCGTGCATGTCGAGCATCTGTCGTATATAAAATGCTGATTGAATCTATAGACGTCTTTATTTTGCGAACGTGCATGATACACAACAAAAACAGTTGGCCTTTTGAATCAACTTGGTACAGTTGGCACGTTTTCTCGAGTTGGTTATCTTTTGCCCACCAGGGCAAATGAATTAAGAATCCATTGATATGGTTGGACGCTTCCCACATGCGACCATAGTCATCACGACTCAGAGATTTTAAATGTTCGATATATCGCCACTCTTTTCTAGAAAACATTTAACTATAAACAAATCTATATGTAGTTATTTTCAGCGAACACAGTCCCGATGTAGAAGCGGCCAAAAATAATTTGATGGCCGTGCGGCAATTGGTTTAAATTAAATAAACTAGTCAATTAGCGAAGCGGCCAAATGAGTAACAATAAACGCCAACGCATTACACCCAACCAATGGACGTACGTCAGCAAAGCATGGAACGCCTCTAAGCTTGCAGAACAAGTCACTGAACTTACTGACGACCTCGAAACGCGTACGCAACAATTGAATCGATATAAAGAACTCTACACCGAAGAAAAAGAAAAACATAACCAATACAAAATTGCTTATCGAAATGTTTCGTCGAATATCGATGAACTCAAAGAGACCACCAACATAACTTTAAAAACGCACCAGAAGGAAGTAGACAACCTCAAGAATCTTTCTGACGTCCAAACGGCGACCAATCAACAACAAATCGCAAGTCTTAACGAAGAAAACGAAAAAAAAATTGATGGACTCAGAGCCGATTATATTACGATGGTCACTGGATTCGAAGAGACCGCAGAAACAACTTTCAAACATCACCAAGAGGAAGTAGACAACCTCAAGAACCTTTCTGACGTCCAAACGGCGACCATTCAACAACAAATCGCAAGTATTGACGAACTTAAACGCCAAAACGCTGAAGAACGAGGCCGTTCAAAATCTTGGCGTGTTCGCTACGAAAATTTGGTTTCTGACGGAGCCGCAGCACTCGCCTTAAAGACAGTGGCAGAATACGGTGTGACCCCGTCTGAAGTCTCTCTGTTCAAAAATTTTGCACAGAAACAAGCTGCCGCCGCAAAAGCCACACAGTTGGCACAAGAAGCCGCCATAGAAGCTACTAGAATGGGGTTCAAAACACTAGAAGACGAATAAACACTAAAAACTATCAGCGGCTTTATATATCATTTTCTATTATTATCTCTTAGTTCCATGAGTAGTTTACCAAACTTATTCCCACCACCTTTGTCTGAACATCCCCAAAACGAACGAACACCACCTCTATCCACATGTCTTAAAGTCACGAGCTATTCGACACTACAATTATAGATCTTCTTTTGTCTCGCCTTGCTGGTACAAGGCTTTCGTTTCCTTTAAACAATGCATCAATAGACCCGCGGTTGGTTCACCATCTGTCCCGACTGTGTACTCATTACCGCACCACAATGCTGTATCGCGACCGCCTTTTATTTCATAGATACCGTCTGCCCAGGTTAACAGCAAGTCACGGAAATAGGGTTGTGCATATTTTCGACGAAGTGCTTTCCTCATCCACTCTTGTTTATCGGAAGCATTGTCGTCTCTGATAGTGATGGTGCCATCTTCATTGACGACATTATTTTTGGAAAAATCAGAAGCGAGTATCTTTTGTTGTTCGCCATCTTCATTCACAGCATTGTACCGTGCGGCCAGTTCGTTCACAGCCTTCAAGCGTTTCTTCATAGTTTTTCTCCAACAGCCCGAGATCAGTTTTGCCAACAGGCCCGCCGCTGTTCTGTCACCTTTACGATAATGTTCGGTGTTTTTACCCCCAAACACAACACGAATTTCTTTAAACTCTTTATAACCTTGTGGAGAATCCCAATCCTTATCTCTCAATATTTCATACAAATGTTTCAAACGCATGTTATTTGTACGCAACGACATGAATGTGAATTCCGCCCCACCGAAGAAATTGGAAAAGTAACACATAGGGACCTTGCTGCTGGATTTAAATCCCAATGGATCAGGTTTCTGACGCTTGGCGGGTTTGACATGTGTTGAAGGTTCGACATGTGTTAAAAAGGTTGACATTTGATGAATCAAATTTGTTTAAATAGTTAATTTAAACGGCGCTCTGCGACGAAGCAAACAAAATAGCATATTACCGTCTAGATTTAGACGGTAAAATGCTTTATTATCAAACAATTGATTCTGCATTTTGATTTTTTTTATAATAATATACTTCGTATAAAATTTGAATTGGTAACAGACACCACATAATTTCATGTACAAATAACAGCCAGCACCACTTTAACCCGTTTGATTCGTTGGCTGACCATGGCCCGGTTGATACACCTTGAAAGAGTATGAATTTCAAGGTGGTTCGAAGAGGAGAGTCGAAAACAGAAATGGTGCCCAACCATCTTGTAGACCATACCATGAGTACCCATATAATACGTTTGTATTGTCGTTGTTCAATGTATTGACTAGCGACTGCGCATGTGACAATGATATGATGCAATACAATGGCGGCCGCATTGATGGTAACATGTTGATGTGCAAAGTACATAATAACACATACAATGGTTGCTGTATGAAATGGCCATATTTCTTGTGTCATACAGCATATAATAGTTTGTCCTGCTAGTAGTTGCTCCCTATATGGTTCATGAGTAAATAATGCTATTATAAGTAGGGGCCACCCGATGGCCCATTTCATTCTATTATGTAGTGTCATTGTTTATAGGTAGAGACACCATTTCCTGGTGGATGTATGTATTGATACTTTTGAGTTTTACGTAGGCCCTTTTGGCAAACATTTTGTCTTGGTGGGTTATAATCCTGTCTGTAACGTTTATGCAGTATCCTCGTCGCCACCATCGTTGAGATTCAAGCCAGGTCTTGATATCTTTCATTATTTCGTCTGTAAAGTGCACCAAATACCAAAAATTGTAAAGTAGTCTTTTAAAACGTTTGTGTATTGTAACCACGTGAGTTTTGTTGATACCTATGATTAAAGTTGTTCCTTGTTTTTGTGACATGACTTGCTTTGAAAGGATACACGTACTATTCTGTGGTGTGGAATCGTATTGTTCAACTGACGTTGTATTGATTAATTCGTGTAACAATGAATGGTTATTAAAATGTTCAAATATTTTCCCACATAATTGTTGGCGCATTGTATGAAATGTGTGGACGTCCCCAATTAATTTTTTAATTTTATCAGAGGCAGTATTTGAATGAATTTGTTGGTCAATTGTTTGCACGTAACCATGTTCAAGTTTACTCGTAACAAAAAATCTGAAAATATCTTCAAACGTTTCAAAATTCTGCATTTGTTTGATGAACTCCAAGTAAATAGCAGCATGGGCAAAAAATCCATTTGGATGAGTACGATCGCAATCGTTCAGTATTATTATAGAAATGTCTATCTATCAACAACATGCTGATATCGATTTGAACCGACAAAAAAGCGATTTAATGTACCACTTAATAGTTAATACACAGGCGTCAACTTTGGACGAGTTTTGCAAACAAATCATCGCGTCTATTTTGTCAAAGTACAAGGAACCATCAGTGCGTTTGAGACAAATGCTCAACAAAGTAACCAATGACGAAGATAGAATTGCTAAACACGCCCTATTGTTGTTTGCACTGTATCAAGAGAAAGAAACACAAGATATCTTTTTGAACGGGACTACTGTACGGGTTCCGCCGGAAAAATTCAAAATGTTCGTGGATAACGAACTACCACCACTGGTTGACAAGTTAATGAAAGGTGCCTTTACATCACTACGGGCATTTGTAGAAGATGCTCGATGGTCATATATAACATTATAAAAGGATATATTTTTAAATAGATGTTTCCAATTCTATGGTTTATTCTTTTCCTTACTGTTTTGTTATTCCACTGTCATTCAGAGGGTGGATTTGTTTTCATTTATTATACAATGTGGACATTTTCATTGGAAATTGTGTTTTTTGGTCTTTTACTCGTTAAATCAACGAGTGTGATTCGAAAGCATTTATTTGAAATTATTTTTGCTCCTGCGATTGTTGTCTGTTTTGGATTTTGGATTGTTATTGCGCCCATTTATCTACAGAGTTCCAAACCTAAAAATGCTGTTCTCGTGTTTGTGACTCATGGTTGTAATGCCATCGCTATGTTGATAGAAATGAAGTCTATTTCAATGTCAAGTGTATGGAAACCTGTTCTGTATACCATTGTCTACAACTTGTTTTTAGTTGTCTATGTTGGGTCAGGAGGTCGTTCAGTGTCGGGGAAATTACCATACTGGTACACGGAATATGACAAACCGATTGGCTGGATATTTGCTTGTCTTGCTGTCATTGCTGTTTTTATAGTGCATGTTGTATCGGCGGCGTACATTTGGCCAGTCCGTCATCATACTACACAATATATCGTATAGTATCGATTGTTAGTGCTGATTCATCACCAGTGGTTTGTACCTGGAATATTCGAATGGGGTCTGCTTGTGTCACAGAACAAACCGTCATAGATGTATTTTGTGATGTAACGTCCATTCCTAAAAGGTCGATGTGTCTGTTCAATTCTTGTAGAGAGAACGGGATTTTATCAATGATATATGGGGCAAAAACAGCGCGTGTTTCTCTAATAATGGGATATCTTCTTGTTTTCGGGGTTAGTTCTGTCCATTCAATCGTAGAACCAGCGGGGGATTCTTCCAATGGGTCCGGATCAATAACTGAATTTTGCTGCTCATTGCATACTTTTTGCTTTTCTTTTTTGTTGCCGAATTGGGCCAACATTTGTCGCACTTCTTCACGTTGTTCATCGGATAACTCGAGATTGGTGCCTTTTTCAGACATGTGTTCTTGTCGAATCGCATGTTTATACGCCGCTTTGTGGTTTTCAAAGGATGAAATTAATCTAACATTAACTCTAACATTAATGGTAACACTGATGCTTTTTCACACCTATCTTTGAATTTATCCTTATCGTCGGATGTTGGAGTTGCTGGTTTTTGTTCGAATTGTAAAACACAACGGTAAATCTCTAAGCCTTGTTTATTCATATCTGTCAATAGTTCATCCGGTTCGAATTGTGTGATGATGGCTATATTTGTCCATGTTGGCGGCTCTTTGCCTTTTAAATGTTCGCGTTTTATTTTGACGCGCATGCCTTTTTCGAGATGTGCGACATTCGTGGGCATTTTACTAATTCTCGGCGTATTAATATACTGCATAAAACAGACAGACAAAGGTATATATTGGATGTGTCCAACTAGGATGGAAATGGAAGAGTTATCAGTGTGGGCACCACCTGAAATCAGTCATGCATCTTTGTGTGTAAAAATAAATGAATGGATGCGTCTTAATCCTACAAAACCTCCATATGAAAGATTTATACAAGATTATATTTCTTCGCATTGGTTGGGATGGTGGCACTTAAAGATTGAACATAAAGTGACCATTGACAAACAGGAACGATTGTCTATTCCTGTACCGCCTCCGCATTATGAGACAGGCCCTCTAGAAGGTGGTCCGTCGGAAGACGTATGTCCAATATGTCACAATACATTGGGGGCAGATTTATATGCGTTGGCCTGTGGACACGGTTATCACACCATGTGTATACATACCTGGTTGCGACGCGCAAATACTTGTCCGATGTGTCGCGCAACTGTTTGACGACTGTAGCGACTTGTCGCAGAGCCTGTACCAACGTCGCGCCGATTATTGGTTATGTAGTTGTAGTTGTACCTGTAGCTGTGTGGCGAATATTTTTACCAAATCGTCTTTTCTCTTCTTCTGTTATGTCAGCTATTTTTTCAATATCCTTACCATATTTAGCCCATTGTATCTGTACGTGCTGGCGATTTAATCGACAGTCTGGAATCAATCCAATATACATCCTTGATTGTATTTGGGTATGATGTACGTTGTTGCGGGGCCCTGAGTGTACTGTATTGTATAACCATAACACTACATCACCCCTGTTATATTCTGGATATATCATTCCTTTTACGATTGCTTTCTGACGTTTTTCTAACATTTTTTTGTAGTCACCCTTTGCACCAGTTACTGTTTTGCGAATAGTTGTACCTTGTCCCCATTTTTTGTTTCTACCCCGTATTTGGTGGTCTTGTAAAAAACCATACGCACTCCTGTCTGGACTAAACCCCATGCCACCATTGTTGGGTCCACCGATGCAATCGGTTAAAGCTATAAACGATGCAATGGGTCTATATCTCTCCCGTGGACGCATGTGGTTCTTATCAATTCTTTTCTTTTTCCCTGAACCCCAAAAGTCGTAATCAAATTCCTCATCTGGGTCTTGTTCGTTCCAAGGATTTTCGTCGACATGTTCATCTGCACCTTTTTGTTGGTATAATTTTCTTAGATTTTTGTCATCATTACCACCTGGTAGCGTGAGATTGGTCTTTTGTAAGTGAATATAATTGATAGGGGAGTCCTGTACTATACCCATTTGTGTAAAAAGATAGTCGTAAAGGCTGTTAATACGCCAGTCTAATTGTAATTTCAATTGTGAGTGTAATAGTTTGTCGTCAAGTAGACCAATCGGTAATTTTTGTTTGTATTCTCTTTTGAGCCAATTTTTATATGTCGTATCCTTTTTACCCTTCCGTTCGTTTTCTTTCTTTTGTGTTTGTTGCATTGTATGTACATGTTCTGCATCATTCCATTGAAGCCCGAGTATTTTATTTGCTGCTAAAAGCTGCTCTCTGTACATTTCTTCAACTTCTGTTATCTGTATTCCAATAACTTCGCGCGGGATGACGACAAAACCGTAGTCGTGCAACGTTTTTGCATATTGTTGGAATTTGTTTGGTTGTTTTTTGTGTGTTTTGCGTGTGTTTTTTTTGGGGGGTTCACAATGAATAAAATGATGAAACATGTTTAACTTCGAAAAATGTCCCTTAAATACGGTTGAAATTGATAGTCAAATACTACTATATAAACTGACTTCCACAGGGCAATATGCCAACGTATTTCGTAGGTAATGTCTTGCCACCGACGTCCGACCCTGGCGAGGATGACCCAACGTTTGACTTTACCACTTCCGAGTCTGCAAATATGAACCTTCGAGATGTTCCCATCCGTTTGGAACACGAGGAAGGTCTTGCGGTCGGTTCTGTCCAGCGCGACTGGACAGATTCTGATGGTAAAAAATGGATTCTCGGAAAGGTTGATTCCAATACTTTAGAAAGTCGTTTTGCAGAACATGCAATTAAACCGAGTTCTTCTGGCCACACGTTCTACAAGGGATTGTCGTTGCAACATGTCCACACGTCTTTTAGCAACGGGTCGACCAGTAAACGAGCTATTGAAGTTTCGCTCTGTGCGGAACCTCGTCGACCTGGTTGTGGTGTAACATGTGTGAACGAAACTAAAAAAAAGGAGTATATAATGCACCGAGCATCTAGACAAAATATGGAATCTAGCACACCAGTTGAAATGAGCACCCCCGAAATTGCCCCAATCGAAACTCCTGCAACAGGCTCCGAGACTACGTCCGAGACTACGTCCGATAACATGGAGGCTCCTCAAGAGACCAACCAGCAGGAATTAATGAAACTGGTGATTGACCAGGAGAACGAACTCTCTGGTACTAAAACGGCCCTTGAAAAAGCACATGCTGAATTGCAAAAATTACAATCTGCGTGGACTGAGCGCGAGGATAACGAAAAACTCCAAACTAAAAGTAAGGCAGAAGCCTTGTCTAAAGCCCTCGTTGATTCTTGGTCGGCCTCTTTGCCCGCCGACATGATGACGGACGACAACAAGAAAGCCATCTTTGCCCTTGCACAGAATTTTCCACAGGAGTCTGTCAAAATGATGGAGATTGCTCACAAAGCCTCTAAAAAATACAAGAGCGACATGGATAGTTTTGCCGCCCAACAACAGAGTAAGGAAAAACGTCAGTTGGAATCACGTGTGATGGACATCGTGACTAAGAAACGTCGCTTCGCACCTGAGACCACGTCTGTTGTTCACGCCGCCTCTGTCAAGAAAGCCAAAATCAATCCATTCAGTTTTAATAGTTCAAATACATCGAATTCGATGAACAGTATCCGTGACAGAAACCCTAATCTTTTTAGCGCACTCTCTGGATATTCTACGGGAAACCTTCGGGATAGAATGGGACAAATTGCTAACATTACCGGAAATATGTAAAAGAAAAATATATAAATTTATTGGATTAACTTATGATCGTATTTATTTAACCTTTTTTATTATTAAGTTGAACATGTATTCGATCCACTCTTTGAAATTCGGTGTCCTTTCTCCCGAAAAAATGCGTGCCATGTCTTTGTGTGAAGTGGTCACGGACGAATTGTATGAAAATAATCAACCCAAAAACGGCGGACTTCGAGACCCCTATTTTGGAGTCTCTTCCCGCCGTGGTATTTGCCCAGTCTGTCAAAAAACATGGTCAGATTGCTCCGGTCACTTTGGGCATTTCGAACTCCCATGTCCTTGTTTTCACGTCGGATGGATGTACGAAGTCTTACAATGGCTTCGGAAAACCTGTGTACATTGTGGACACGTTTCCAACTTCAAGGTGAATAAAAAAAAATGTACACAATGCAATGGTCTGCCTCATCGATATTTCAAGAAAAACTCCACCACAATTTGTGTAGAAACACCCGCCGGTGGCATCCACACATTAATGGCTCCCGAAGCTCGAGAAATTCTGAGTAAAATTAAATCCACTGACAGTAATTTCCATCCATCGTCGCTGGTGTTAACAGTATTACCCATCCCACCGAATTGCGTGCGCCCCTCGCCAACATTAGATGGAGAAGAAGTACGTGGCGAGGATGATATTACACGCCGTCTACTGTACGTCATTCGCATTGCAAAAGCATATAAAAAATCTTTAGAAGAGAATTCCATCGTACGCTCACATGCTGCTGAACGCCTACAAGATGCACTCCACATGTACATCGACCAAGCAAGAATGTCCACTAAAGTTAAAAACTCACAAAAATCGATCTCTGAACGGTTGCGTGGTAAAACAGGCAGACTTCGAGGCACACTCATGGGAAAACGATGTAATTTTACTGCACGGACAGTGATTACGGGTGACGCCATGCTCGACATGAGAGACGTAGGCGTGCCCAAACAGGTGGCCGAAACGCTCACCATTGTAGAGCATGTCAATCGACTAAATTTCAAACAAATTAAACAGATGATTCGTGACCAAGATACCCGAATCAAATACGTCATTCGCAAAGACGGGACGCGTCTTGACCTGAAAACCACACGCGGTCAGGTTGACTTGCAAGTCGGCTGGTCGATTGAACGACAACTTAAAGATGGTGACCTGGTTTTGTTCAACAGACAACCATCGTTACATAGAATGTCTATTATGTGCCACCGCGTCAAAATTATGTCACAAGGAAAGACCTTTCGCCTAAATTTATCGTGCACAACACCGTACAATGCCGATTTCGATGGCGACGAAATGAACTTACATGTATTACAGACACACGAGTCCAGAGCCGACGCTCTTGAACTGATGTCGGTCGCGAAAAATATTATTACACCACAATCCAATAGACCAGTGATGGGTATCGTACAAGACTCGTTATTGTCGTGTTACTTGATGACACAACCGGGCGTCCTCTTGGACAAATCGGAAATGTGTATGATGGCCATGTGGATTGAAGATTTCGAAATGCCAACACCAGCGCAAGCTGGTCGATGGACAGGTCTGCAGTGTATGTCCATGCTCTTTCCGAAAGATTTTGTGTGGAAAGACACGATTGTCAATGGTCGAGTGTTAAAGGGACCTATCGGCAAAAAAGCTCTCGGACGTTCTCACGGTTCCATTATACACCGTCTGTACAACGACTACGGGCCAGATAGAACATGTCGATTTATCAATGAATTACAACGCATAAATCATATATGGCTCTCTGGACAGGGCTTTTCCATTGGTATCGGCGACATGCGCATTGGAAAAGACACAGCAACAGCTGTTCGTCAAGCATGTGCAAATGTGGACGAACGAGCTACAACGCTCCGAAAGGAACACGGCGATGAAGCGGAATCCAAAATTAATCGCATGCTCAATCAAACAAGAGACTCAATGGGACTCATTGCCAAAAACGCAATGCATCCTGATAATAGTCTGGGCAGAATGGTTTCATCCGGTTCAAAAGGCTCAATGGTCAATATTCTACAAATTATGGCATGTGTGGGTCAACAAAATTGCCAAGGCAAGCGTATTCAACCAACGCTAGGACACAGAACACTACCCATGTTTAAGCCCTATGACGACTCACCTCGCGCGAGAGGGTTTGTCAAACATTCATACATCGATGGTCTGACACCCGACGAATACTGGAATCACACAGTAGGTGGACGAGAGGGTCTCGTTGATACGGCTGTTAAAACATCTGCTACGGGTTATATTCAGCGCCGACTCGTCAAATCTTTAGAATCCATCCACGTAGCAAACGACACATCCGTACGTGATTCTCAAAATCGTATCATACAATTTTTATACGGTGAAGACGGTATCGACGGTATGTGTCACGAAATGGTGAACTGTCCGTTTGACGAACTGACAGAACCACCCGTCGACAAAGATTGGCCCGAATTAACAGACGCGTGGCACGAATATAAGTATTTTACACAGTGTCAGATGGGCGACAAATGGGCTGTTCCTATACCATGTGAAAGGCTCTTGAAAAAACATGCCTCGACACCTGTTGCTACGCCCGACGAGACCAGAACCGTGATTTCGCCATTGTTAAAGCTAATAGAGAGCAATCAATTGTACTATACATATGCCCTGTCGACCCTGACAAAACATACATGTAACAGACAATCTTTACAAAGAGTGGTTGACATACTGACCAAAAAATGGCACCATTCGATTGTCGCACCCGGTGAAATGGTTGGAACGATTGCAGCACAGTCTATAGGAGAACCGACCACACAAGTAAGTCCAATCAGTCCCATGACCACTAGTTTTATTATACACTGACCTTTTTTTTCTTTTCTTCTACTGTGGTACAGATGACTTTAAATACCTTCCACCAGGCAGGTAATTCCGCTAAAAACGTGACACTCGGTCTGCCAAGGCTTGAAGAACTCATTAACGCCTCCTCGAAAATGAAAACACCCGTTCTCACTATTCATGCAGATACAGTCCTGAGACCGGAAAATGCGTGGCGGCTTAAAACAGAAATTCAAAAAACAACACTCCGTGATATTCTTCTCAAACATACCTTTGAATTAGACAATCAAGTCCTGCAAGAATATTTAAAATTACCAGACAATAAACGATGGAACCTGAAGAACACACCTAAAAAGGTACTTTGTTGTACTATTGATAGGAAAAAAATGATTCAGTGTGGTCTAACTATATACAAAGTCGTTAGCGTATTAAGAGAAAGGGCGAAAAACATGTACTATGCATACAGTGACAACGCCATTGGCGAAATCACACTATTGGCGCGTCCCAAAAAACTTGCCACTTTTTATCAACATGTCAAATCACTTTTTGATACTACAATCAAGGGCTCGTCCAAAATACCTTCCGTCTCTGTACGCACAGAGGGAAATGAATTCGTCATTGATACAGAAGGTATTGACCTCGGACATATTCATTCTATTAACGCTATTGAACACAAACGCATACAATGTAACGACATATGGGCCATTAAAAATACGTTTGGGATAGAAGCTGCAAGAGCTGCACTACTCAACGAAATACACAATGTTGTATCTTTTGATGGTTGTTACGTTAACATGAGACACCTCATGATTATTGTTGACTGGATGACCTGGGCCGGTGGTATCACAGCATTAAACAGACACGGCGTCAAAAAAATGATGGGTGGTGCTACACCTGTCAAAAGAGCTACATTTGAACAACCCGTTGAAATTTTACATAACGCTGCTGTCAAAGGATTGCATGATGAACTTAAAGGCGTTTCGGAACAACTGTTGGTTGGAAAAATGCCCGTGTGTGGTTCGCATTTTAATAGCACTGTCGTTGAGAAAGAGTATCAGGACATGTGGGATAATGATACTTGGGAACCAGAAGAATCAGAGGACGAGGAGGAGGAGGATTTGTTTGGAGATACTGTCTGGTTTTCTCATACTACTTTTGCTAGTGAAACTCTACCAGCTCCACCAGAGCGAATGTTAGAACCAGCACCAGTTGAACAATCAGCGTGGCAACAGCAACAACAACCAGCGTGGCAACAGCAACAACAACCAGCGTGGCAACAGCAGCAACAACCAGCGTGGCAACAGCAGCAACAACCAGCGTGGCAACAGCAGCAACAACCAGCGTGGCAACAGCAACAACAACCAGCGTGGCAACAGCAACAGCAATCAGCGTGGCAACAACAACAACAACCAGTGGGAAAAGCGTATTCTCCTACCTCACCAGCGTATTCTCCTACCTCACCAGCGGGTTCGCCTACCTCTCCAGCGTATTCGCCTACCTCACCAACGGGTTCGCCTACCTCTCCAGCGTATTCGCCTACATCGCCAGCAGCATCGCCTACATCGCCAGCAGCATCGCCTACCGGTTTGTCCAGCTCGCCTACCTCGCCAGCGTATTCGCCTACGTCGCCAGCGTATTCACCTACGTCGCCAGCGTATTCACCTACATCGCCAGCGTATTCACCTACCTCACCAGCGGGTTCGCCGTCAGCGTATTCGCCGTCAGCGTATTCGCCTACCTCTCCAGCGTATTCGCCTACCGGTTTGTCCAGCTCGCCTACCTCGCCAGCGTATTCGCCTACCGGTTTGTCCAGCTCGCCTACGTCGCCAGCGTATTCTTACGAGTCACAAACTTCTCCCTCTGAAGGCTATCAATCATCAGTGGAAGAAAATTCAATTAAACGACAAAAAATAAAAGGAGAAATATTATCGGTACCGATACCGATAATAAAACGCCCCCCCGGTTCCGATGAAGGTGAAGAAGGTCCTTCCAAACGTCAAAAAAGAATATAAATATGCGCGTTCATATTCTAAATGGCAAAAATGTGTGACAAAGGGTCTTTGAATTGGTGCGGGCGAATTACTTTATTATTGTCTATATGTGGAATATTATGTGTAATGATGGTCCAAATCTGGTCCTATTATTATTCACTTGTGACACAGATGGATGAAATGATACTCGAATCTCCACAAGTGTATGGTGTTTTGGATATTTGCGATGGTAATGTAAGACGGTCTTGGAATATTGATGAGTGCAAACATACTGAACGGTCACTGGTGTGTACATTAGCGGGCCTAAGTGATAATTTATTTGTGGATACAAAGGGAACAGGTGATATATTTATAAACGGAAGTTCATTAATTATAAATCCGTTTGATGCATGTGTCCGTGTCATGGTGTGGATTTTACCTTGGTAAAAAAAATCAAATATTTAACTATCGTTTATTAATAAAATGGAGCACGAAATTGCTGCCTTAGAAATGGTTGTATTGTTAATTTTACTATTTTTTGTTATTGTATGGGACACGATTGAAAAAGTCCGTTGGATTCCGAGTTCTGTCGTCGCTGTGTGCTTGGGTATGGTAGTAGCAACATGGTCTGGTACGAAAGATACCCCTTTTGTGTTTGCTCCGGAACTGTTTTTATATTTATTGTTGCCGATTATTTTATTGAATTCGTCCTTTAAATTTCGTCCAGAGTCTCTACGGCGGACGTGGTTAAGTAGCATGACGTTTGCTTGGGTTGGTACTTTACTCACTATTGTGCTAATAGCATGGGGTATTTTAACATGGACATCCCTGTTTGATATGCGAATGACATTTGTCGATTCGTTATTGATTGCGTCGTTGTTGGCCCCGACCGATACAGTGGCAACATTAATGTTATCCAAGTCTTTGGACGACAAGTTTATAGCGGAAGTCATGGAAAACGAAGCTGTCCTCAATGATGCAATCTCTATCGTTTTAGTGCGTCTGTTTGCAACAATGTCTGTTGAACATCAACAGATGAATCGTTGGGTTCCAATGCGCGCGGTTGGTATTTCCCTTATATTTATGTGTTTGTCGGCTTTTTTTGGTATTGCATGTGCGTTTTTAATGAAAAAAATCACATCTGAGAAGTCATCTATACATTTTATAGTTGCGTTAATCGTGTATGCGAGTTGTGAATACGTGGGTATTTCAGGCATTGTGGGGCTTTTTACCTATGGTTCATTAGTAAAGCCACCTAAAATTGTCTTGGAGACTCTTGAAAACGTGTCTGATATTGTCGAGGCCTATGTCTATTTAACAATCGGGTTAGCAATCCGTTCCTACGATACATCTTTGATGTCTGTATCCTTGTTAATTTTGTGTTCTTGTATAGTAAGCCGTGTTCTTGTAGTGTTTAGTTTGGGTGGATGTCTTCGTTGTTGTGGGCGTAAGCAGTGGACAGTTCCATCGTTGTTATTTTTTTCAATGTGTGGCATCCGTGGTGCGATTTCTTTCGCACTGTGTATGGGATTACGGTCTGAATGGCGTGATTTTATCCAGTCAACTGCTTTTGTAGTTATAGTATCTACTATCGTTTCGATGGGTACTTTACAAAAATGTATGCAAGGACTATTGTTGGAACCGTATCGTCTACTGGGACCCCGATGACTAAAGTGATTGCAACTATTTAAAGAACATGTAGTCAACAATGTATAATTCATTTGAAACTCTATTTTCTAATATCTGGGAATCACTCGATGATGTTTTTATTTGTATGGCTAGTGCGCTTGTGTTGCGTTTGATATCAAAATGGCTCTATTGGTGTATGCATTCTTACTTTCGTTTGTCCGTGTATGTCTCTGATGTTGTTGATTTCATTTTTTTGACAATCTTTTCAGTGTTTATTCTCATCCACTTGTTTGGCTCTGAGATAGCTACACCATTGTTTGGTGGATTTTCTATAGGACTTGGATACGCTTTTCAACCCTATATTGTTTCTTTATACACTGGTGTTTACAATCAAGTCCGTGAAATAATAAAACCTGGCGAAAAGATTTTCTTCAACAATAAAATTGTTTTGGTCGAATCGGTGTCGTTGTTACATATCTGTGTTCGCGATGGAACAATGCTAACTTACATACCTCATGCTTTTTTTCAGTCGTCACCACTGACAATATGGTCGGAAGGCCAGGAATCATAATTCTTGACGGAATAGAGTTCCGTTCATGATATTGGTCACTGAGTCTTTAAGTGCAATTTCCCATTCTGGTAAACGATGAATTTGTGTTGCAATCCAAATAACCATCCATAAATAGGTGGTTGTTATTATTTTACACGACCACCACCATATTTGTGTCATATTTTGAAAGGCAATATGTGTGACCATGAAAAGTAAAAACCATGTTAAAACAAGAGCGATTGATTCATACATCTACAGGTTGTTGTTCTACACCGCCATAAATATGATCATTCGAAAATCCAAGAACACTATCAATAACAATAATAATAAGGGTGAAAATTTGCACGCCCATGATATATTCACTCCATAAGTTTGATGTTAAATTTCCCGTTTTGAATAAAATCGAACCTATCAAAAGTGCTGTAGAAACGGCAAAACAGTTGGATATGCGCCAAAGTTGTCTGCATCGCCTTTCGTTGTTTTGTTGATATCTAAATATGTACAAAAGATAAACAATATTGATGAGAACTAGTATGGCACACATCACAATATATATAACGATAGCTTGTGATGATGTGTTGTTGAATGCCGACGAGACAACAACAATAGATATAAGACTCCATATGTACCAGTGTAGTCCTGGTTCTGTCACCCTGTCGGTATGTGAGACAAAACACCAACAAATAGATGCTAAAAAGGACACTGTTGTAATCCATAAGTTGAGTGTGAGGTCTGAAATATATTCTTGTGTAAAAAATATAAGACCGACTAAAATAAGAACGGTCCACGATGCAACCCATAGTAGAATTTTAGTGTATTTGGCGACTCTCTCATATATTAAAAGTGCAGCACCAACTACAATGAAGACGATTGACGTACACAGAACGGACGTTCGAGCAATGGGTGATATTCCTAAATGTGTCATGAAAGTGTATGAAAAAATAAGAGACCATATGAGAGAAACCCATATGATAGAATGACAGCGAAACATTTATAATAAAAAAGCTTTTTATATAGATAATATTTACAAATACATGTGTGGTGGTGGTGTTGGAGCAGTGAATACTTGTGCATGTTTCAAAAATGTTTTGAAACCTTCTTCGATATCTTGTAATTCCAAAATATTTTTACTTTTTTTCGGGAATTGTCTTACGATAGAAGCTTGTTTACTGTGGAAAATGAGTTGATGTGTTGAACCACCTCCGTGTGGTAGTTTTTTATAAACACGTTGGAAGAATTCTTTTGTTGTTACTCTGTCTTTTTTCATGATTTTCCATTTTGATTCTTTTAATTGTTTACTAAAAACAGATTCGAGCATATTGGCTATGGGTGATTGAAATCGATATACATAGCCAAATCTTCGCTCTAACCCTGCGTTGTGTGTAAACAATTGTTTCATGTCGTTTTCATAGCCTGCCATGATAAAAACCACCTGTTTGTCGGCATTTGACATGGCTTCAACAATTTCCGTCAAGACTTCGCGTCCGTACATATCGTCACCATCTTTGGATGAAATAAGAGAGTAGGCCTCGTCAATAAAAATCACGCCGCCTTTTGCGGAGTCAATCAGTTTTTTAGCCTTTGCGACAGAATGACCTTGATATTTTCCCACCCAGTCGGAACGTTTGGTAATTTTATAACGTCGTTTGTCGATAATACCGAGTGCGTCCCACACATCAACAAGTAATGACGCAAATGTTGTTTTTCCAGAACCGGGTTTCCCCAACAGTAACGTATGTACAAAGTGTCCCTGGAGATATTTGATTCGTTCCCGACATTTCGTAACAAAGAGCGGGTCTTCTTCTTCTTCATCTTCGTCGTCCGAAGAATCCTGTTGTTGCAGGGAGTGTGTCAATAGTGCAATCAACGCCATTTTAGCGTGACTGTCTTCTTCTGGTTTGTAATCTTCGTCTTCGTCATCCGACGTGGACATGGACAACGTTCTTTGTCTCTTGTTACGATGGTCTGTTCGTGTTCGTGTTCGTTTCGACCGGCGGATTGTTGTGATTTTACATTGTGAAATAAAAAAGAGTACCATCTTGGCAACGGTTTCTTTAATATCGTCGTGACCCACAAACTCGGACATGGCGTTGAGCGCCGGTGCCAATTTTGGGTAATTTTTTTGATATTCTTTGACGTAGGATTTTAAGCGGTTGAACTGCATGATTGACATATTGTTGATGGTTCTATATAACTCATAAGTTATAATAAATATATGAGTTACATAATTTAGTTTTCAATTGTAAATAAATCCAATTTTTTCGAATGGGGACTGAATCGATATCAAAGTTTGTTATTAGTATACATATGTATTTTAAAAATCTGCATCTAACTTGAAACCAGATTGACGCGGGTCATTTCCGACACCAGCCATGGTATATTCTGCTACTCGTGCTTCAAAAAAATTTGTTTTCGAGTCTATTGATATCATTTCCATGAACGCGAGCGGTTGAGTTGCGTTCCAAGGTTTTTCGTGTGTCCCTTTGAGCATTGAAAGGAGACGTTCGGCACAATGGCGTACATACTCGATAACGTGTTCGGTGGCAAGTCCCGTTAAATTTTGTGGGAGTGCCTTTCGAATAAATCTCTCCTCAATCGCAACCGCCTCTTTGAGAATATCGACGGCTTTCGTTGGATCCAAACAATTGTTTTCCAACATGTTCAACATCTCGATGCCAAATTTCGCGTGTAGAGATTCGTCGCGCTGAATCAATTCGTTCGAAAACGTGAGGCCTTTACACTTGTTCTTCGTTCTAAGCCAATACAGAGAAGCAAACGACGCTGCAAAGAGGACGCCTTCGAAAATACAAAAGGCCCAGAGGCGTTCTTCAAAGGGTAGGTCGCGTTTCATATATTTATCGGCAAAAATACCCTTGGCTTGAATCGTCGGTTCCGTGGCGAGGGCATCAAAGAGATGTTTTTTCTTCTCAGGAGGAGCAAACTTTTCAAGGGCCGTGGAGTAGGTCTCAGAATGAATGGTTTCAATGTACGCCTGCAATGTGTAAAAAGTACGACATTCGGCGACTGTGACTTCAGACATGAATTGGTCCATCAGATTGTCGATAACGAGCATGTCCGACGATGCAAAAAAAGCGATAATATGCAATAAAAAATCTTGGGCCGCTGGGTCTAGAGTATCCCAGTCCTTTTTGTCATTGTCCCATAGAATTTCTTCGGTAGTCCAGAGGACAGACTGTTGTTCTTTAAAAATATTCCATAAATTAGGATGGCGAATTGGTTTAAGGACAAATCTTTTTTGTGACGCAGCAGTAAAGAAAGACATGACCGCTTCGCTAAGGAAAAAAAGTCTATATATATGTCATTTTAGAGAACAAAATGTCTGACTGTCAACCAGACGATTGGATTACAGGTCTTTGGTTTCTTGTCTCTGGAATCGTACTGTCTATCGCCGGTTGTACTTCTATGTTTATTATAGGACCACTTCTACGCGAATGACGCCACCGTCGCATATAATGACGACGACACAGTTGTTTGGAAAAAGTAGGTCTCTCACATTGCAGACAAGAGCGTCCAATGAAATGTTTAAAACATTTACCATTCATATACACATTTTGTTCGCACATGTTGCAGGTTTGACATACTGGAAAAACTTTTTTGCGATAATGATATTGACAAACTTGTTTACAAAAAGAGGCACGTTTGCACTGTGGAACAATACAACTCACGTTTGCGGCGCGATAATGGTGTCTACACAAGGTCAGTGCAAAAATTGGATTGATACATGGTTTCCATGTACAATGGTAGCGTTCTTCGCGATATTTTTTCCAATGTTCATAACAGAGAAGGCGTCTATGGACACGTTTAGTACAATGTAAGCAGCTAAACATAATAAAATTAAGAGTTTTATTTAAATAGTTGGTTTTATTTATTCCTCGGTGGTTTCAACAGAAGCAGAAGGGAATTGGTAGTTCATTTGTAATTCTACACATACTTTGTACATCCCAGATGGTCCGTCTGGGTGAGAATCCACATAATGAGAAGTAGGCTTACTGGTGAATTTGGCGCGAACATCATTCAAATTGGTAAAAGGCATGCGGGCGAGAACATGGGACTGGAGGTCGTTGATAACACGATCAAAAACGTGTGCAGGAACTTGGACGTATTTACCGTTGAAACGGGCCTCGGAATCGACGTTGATACCGAGCTGCTCCCAATTCTGACGAATGACAGAGAGAACGACGTGGTCCTGAGAGACAAGGTAATATTGCTCACCTGGGAAAGCAACAACCCCATCATAGAGATTTTCAGTGGAACAATTACCGTACTGTTGGATGTAACGGTCGGAGGCAATTTCATTGGGCTCGTAGACACTCAATTCAGAACGAGATTTTTCGTAAGGCATGACAGCCAATAGGTTGCGGTATCCCTGTTCGTCTTTGGCAGTGGCCTCAGTGCCGAAATCGGTTTTCATAGGAGTGTGCAACCATCCCTCGTTGTTCTTGATGGTCGGCTCTTCCTTGGATGAATTATACAAATTGATTCCAAAAGTGACCGGTTCAGAACAATCAGAGTAAATTGACTTGACACTAATGGAGGTAAGGATGCCTTTACTGACATCGACATCTTCAGCACCAGCACCGGCAAAAACGTGGGATGCATTGGCTAGTTGGACAATCACACCATGTTCCATTTGTTTTGAAGTGGCATTAGCCTCGAATATGACACGTGTAGTGAATGTTTCTTTGGGTGCTTCTGTTCCAGTGACACCCATCGTAGTTTTGAGTGGCGTTTCTTTAGAGACATCAGTAGTTAATTTAGTTGTATCTGGGCGTTGAATTTTAGACATTTTAATACTACAAATCCGAGCCCTTATATAAGTGACAAAAGTTAATGGATGCTGTACTTTTGTAGGTCAGATAAAGTTACGAATATGAGTATTGTAAATCTTCTAAAACAATTTTTCTACCGCGGTCATGTTTTTAACCCTCCAGAAAGCTATTGAACATCGGTCGGACTATATAATAGCCGAGGATATCTCGTCGTGTGGTAAAAAACATTTTTATACAGGTACTATCCAACAACTACGTTCTATTTATAAACAAAAGAAAGTGTGTCATTGGTATGAGTGTCTTATGGAACATCGGCCATCACGTCTCTTTTTAGACATCGACTCAACCGTTCCATTGGACATCAGCCGAATAGTGGACGTACTCCAACAGGCCATTCTTGCCAAATTTAAAATAAACGGAGTGATTGAAATCCTAGATTCTTCGGGACCCAACAAATATTCATGGCATATTATTGTGACAAATGTTGTTCTCAAAAATGTTTATCATGTTGGCGCATTCGTTCGACGTCTTGTTTTATTCGCAGGACCATTGGTGGACGCCGTGGATACTGCTGTGTATACAAGAAATAGAATGTTTCGTATGGCTGGTTCTTGTAAAAAGGGTTCCACACGCGTTTTACGTTCGGAAAAACAGTGGTGGGAGCTATTGGTCCCCAAGTTCCTTGAACATCCCTTCGAATGCTTGGAAATAGATGAATCTGAACCGGTCTCTACCTCACAAAAACCGAGAAATTTGTTTAGGTTCAACAAGAACAATACATGGACGCGACTGTCTCCTCTGTGCTCGACTCTTGGCTCATTGACAGAACAAAATCCTTTACTGGCGCCTGTCCTTGACTGGCTCGATAAACACGAGCATGCACAAATCATACGTCGTAAAATAAAATTGCTCGAAACAGGATTTTATGTGGTTCCTGCGAACTCAAGAAAGTGTTATATCGCCAATAGAACACACAAAGGAAACGCAATCTGGTACATGATTGATCTGTCAACTAAGAAAATATATCAACGGTGTTTAGATGACGATTGTTCTTCGGGTCGATATCTAATCAACGTTGGTTCCGATGTTTGGAACAAATGGTTACAGGCATGGGTGTCTATCGAACCACCACCAAATAACCAAAACACCCTATATAATATATCTTATTAAGTTACAAAATGTCTATCACTGTTGAAAAGTCGTCTGATATTACTATGGACTCTACAATGAACAAAGCCTTGGAAGTCGTTATGGACCAATTAAACAAGCAATCGGAACACGTGAAATCTGTCACTCTTCTTGCCAATTTTTCCATCGACAACGAAGCTGCCCTTCTCAACAAATTACCTGTGGTGGTCCAAGGATTGGTCGTTCAATTGACCAAAGATTATAAATTCAGTCCTGAAGATGCGTCGTGGTTTCATCCCGATGTTGCACGCGGACGCTCAATCTTTAGCTTAGAAAATTCAGTTGCCAAGAGTGTTCTTCAAAGTCTAGCATTGGAAAATGGAAATAATTCTGTTGGTAGTTATCAATTATCATCTATTGACGAATTTGGCTGTGAACAAATTCAAAACCGTCTTGTTGTTAACACTTCCGCAAAAAATCTTCTGACCACCAAGTACAACGAATGGCTCCAGACTGGGGTCACTGCTGGAGAATTAGACACCCAGTGGAAACGCATGCATTTTGAAAACAACGACTCGATTGTTAAAAAGGCAGAAGTTCTCCGTAACGAAATAGCTCAAGGTGTCTCCAAATCTGCTGTTCTTATTCATTCAGACATCACACACTCTGTATTGTCCGACCTTCAAAGTGTATACATTGCGAACGCCGCAGTACGCGCTTCCGCACAAATTTTAATGAAATCGTCGGCACTTGGTGGATACCGTATCTACAACGGTGGTAAAACAGACAGAAAATTCTTTCCATCCAATCTGGGCATCGCTCCAACCTTTTACGCATGGACAGACCTTTCCGCACAAAACTGTCAAAGAATCATAAATACATGTAGTTGGAACGGTGAACTTGCATGGAATGCACAAGTCATGCAGCCACCTGCTGTCAAAAATATCAAGGCCATGGAAGAATCTCTCAATATTACATTGCGCGATACTCTACAAATGCGCCATTGTGCATTTTCGGCGTCAGATGAGATTTCGGACTGTCTCGCACCCACAGATGTTCTCAAACTCACGCCAACGGCAGAACAATCACCCAATGCGTCCCCATTTATTACATCGCCACTCAATATGCAACATCCAGTCATGCAAAACTTGATGAACAACATTGAAAGTGTCCAGTCGAAATTTGTCGATTTTAAACTCTTTAATCCCAAATATGTTTCAAACGGCCATCTTAATATCCCAAGAGAAATATACAAACACATATTATAAATAATCATATTATTATCTACTTATCTACTAGGTCGCGTCCACAAGGCATATTGACCTGTACCACAGGCACACCGTATACTACGTAATACCGCTGACTGTTCTTGATGCAAGCGCGTAAACGCTCTATCACGAACATTCGGACGCTGGGAGAACAACGTAGATGACAATCCCATGCGAATCGATACCAACCGTGCGAAAAGTGTTGCATAACATTCGTTTTCCACCAACATTTTGAGAGTCGCGTTCGAAAACCCACGATTCACAATGGACTGTGCTTCTTTAATATGGCCATACACTTCCGGTGACAAATAAACGACACCCGATATTTCAGGCTCCTGCATCCAGTGTTTAGAAACATCATGAGCCACAACGGCGCAAATATTATCAATGTTTTGCGTGGCTCGTCCACCACCAGTGGACGACACCAATTTTCCTAAACGTCGCGAAGCAAAAGCGGACACCATCATTAAAAACTTGTAACCAGGGTCTTCACGTATCTTCTCTTCCAACGTGAGTCCACGCTGGAAATCGTTCACGTCCACCGGGTCGACGTCTTGATCCGCCGCCGTAATGCGCTGACGTTGATTACGTTGTTGAACAACGTCATTCTCGTTTTGATCAAGAACGCGAATAGACGTCTCATTATTTTCCAACCCTTCAGTGGGTGCAAACGTAACTTCGTGGTCATTCCAAGATTCCATTTGTCTTTCAATAGTTACCAATATATACTGTTAATCGACATGTTCCACTCGTCGATTTTGTAATAAACTTGGCAACGTCATATGTGTAAACATACGGTCCCTCTGATATTCCACCCACTTAAAATAGACCATCATACCCACGATAGTCATCCCTATTACAAACCAATGGATATTCGTCCACAACCAATCAAGCGCTTTTGTACACCGTCCATGACCACAGGGGTACCAATCATTCAAAATATCGTACATTGCCGCCTCAGTCGGACTTTCGTTTCGAAGATGTTCAGCCTTTTCACACAAATTAAACGTACCCAACTGAGCGCGCGTAATAGGGTCCGCACAGACGTCAGAATTTAAATATACAATGGATTCAGAATGTCGACGTGCTCTCTCGACGCGATATCGATTGAAATTACGCACTTGCATAACAAACGTAATCACCATGAACACACCAAATAGCCAGCGAGTATACATCATTTCAAAAAAACAATAAACAATATTTATACTACTTCAACTAATGCCGCCAATTTAAATCCACTTTCATCATATATTTGAGATATTGACACCTGACGTGAAATACCTTGCCTTTTCAATTCAATAACACCATCTCTCGGTAACGGTGGATTAATATCCTCAAGTTCGCCCCACAAAATGAAGACGAGTTCGACAGATTCGTCCCACTCATCACTTTCTATCCACTGGCGAATAGCTTCGGACGGTGGGAAGTCTTTTTGAAATAACCACACACGACCCAAAGCGTCCAACCATCTTTTAGGATGTTTCTTCAGAAAAGATTGTCTCGGAAATTTCATTTATTGTTAAGGTTATTGCTTTATAGTATTTTCTAGCGCCGCCATTCGCAAATCAACAGCGTCCACACGCTCTTTTAAATACTTGTTGTTGTCCGTATTCTCTGTTACAATATCACTAGTTACGTCTAGCTGATGCAAAATAACGTGCGACGTCTTATTCGAGACAGAGACTCTCAACTCGAGCGCATTAACGCGTGTCGTCAATTGATTGATGACACGATGATGCGTGTAAAATAAGAGGATGGTACAAGCAATAAACCACTTTATCATATTTTTATGTTGTTTGTCCCAACGCATATATGGAAATAATATTATTCCATACATAGTTGGTTTATTCCAATTAAAATGTTCTAGATTTTCTAAGGCGCTCTGCGACTGTCGCGGAGCGCGCCGCACGGCTAACGAAGTGGGGTCAGCTTATTCCAATTAAAAAGTTTATATTTTCTAAAATTTGATTCGAATTAAATTTGATTCCAATTAAAAAGTTTATATTTTCTAAAATTTGATTCCAATTAAATTTGATTCGAATTAAATTTGATTCGAATTAAAAAGTTTATATTTTCTAAAATTTGATTCCAATTAAATTTGATTCCAATTAAATTTGATTCGAATTAAAAAGTTTAAGATTTTCTAAAATTTGATTCGAATTAAATTTGATTCGAATTAAATTTGATTCGAATTAAAAAGTTTATATTTTCTAAAATTTGATTCCAATTAAAATTGTTGTAGATTTTCTGAGATTTGATTCCAATTAAATTTGATTCGAATTAAAAAGTTTAAGATTTTCTGAGATTTGATTCCAATTAAATTTGATTCGAATTAAAAAGTTTAAGATTTTCTGAGATTTGATTCGAATTAAATTTGATTCCAATTAAAATTTGATTCCAATTAAAAAGTTTATATTTTCTAAAATTTGATTCCAATTAAATTTGATTCCAATTAAAATTGTTGTAGATTTTCTGAGATTTGATTCCAATTAAATTTGATTCCAATTAAAATTGTTGTAGATTTTCTGAGGCGCTCTGCGACTTCGAATCAAATTTAAATTAAATTTTTTTATTTTTATGCCGCCATCGTCTCAACTGTTCCAAACGTTTCATAGATTTTTATAGCGTTCACTTTCTTCTAACGTACGCCGTACTTTAAAATTTTATTAACGAATAGTCTTTACCTGCGTATGTTCTTCTGTACAACCCAGCGTCATGCTTCCACAACGGGTTCGAACCCGTCGTCATCGATGACGACGCCTCGTCCGTTGGTCCCGTTGTATTTATCGATGATGGTCGTTCAATTTCAATCTGTTTTTTATATACTTTGTACAGACAATTAAAATGACTCGTTGTCATTCGTCGAATGATTGAGGTCATGCTATCAAGCTTTTCTCGACCGCATGGTGTCCAACACGACCCTCTACAACATGTGCACATGTTCACTAACACCGTTAGAAGAATACCTAATACAAAAAAGAGTATAGTGACCACCACGCCGCCAGATATACTCCATACCAAAATCGCGAACACGATGATACGCGCCCACGGCTTCATATTATACGACAGTTTGGCCAATGGTTCCGCGCTTTCTGACAATTGGTACCTTTCAATCACTGTGATATTCGTCTTCAATTCTGCTATGTGATTTTTGCAAGCGTGCGCTTTTTTTATTTTGGGTGCTGTTGACCAAATGTCTGTAGAAGTAAGCGTTGCGTTTTCAAGCATGTCAAATAATTTATTTGACCACAAACTTACATTTGAGATAGTCTTTCTAAAAAAATTCTGGTCCTTATAAGCAGGAACTTCCCCCCCCGCTGAAAATTCCTTGGGTATGTTTTTCTCGTCAAAAACAGAAAATTCGTTGAAGCTGAAGTTGGCAATAACTAGGGTAAGATTCATGGAGGACAACAACCATGTTGTACAACGTTTTGTGATATGTTCTTGGAGTAAGTTGAATCGTTCGGCTGCAGCTTCAATGGGCGTTAATAAATCTTCGTCTTCGTCTTCACCGTGTGGTTGCATGCAACCACATATCACCAAAAAACGTAATAGAGATTTCCCGTATATATGTCTCGAATAGGTCGTGAAAAACCGAAACAAGATAACAAAATACGTCAGACCAACGATGACAGTCATCGTCGTAGCTGTTTGCACATAATTTGGTTCAATGTTGTACAAGGGTGCATGTCCAGTTGCGTTGAATCGTGGGTCGTTGACAAATAAATCTCCTTTGTTGATGATACGACCATCGTGCTCAAACACACTATCTGACAACCCCAATCCAATGTACATTGTACCTAGGACTGTTGTGGAAAACGACAAAAAAGAAGCGAAAAACGTGACCACTACAAAATTAAACTTTGCGTTCAAATTTTTAAGTTCTTCAGGGTCAAATTTTCTTAGGTCGCCACCGTTAATATGAGGATAAACTCCACCGGCAAACCGAGCTTCCACTTGGTTGATGTGTACACCCAAGAAGAAAGATTCAATCACTGACATTAGGGATAAACATACAGTAATGACGCAAGACATGGCAAACATCGTCGACTTCCATTCGGGTTGGTCATCGGTGTTTCCCAACAATGAACCAAACGCCGCTGTAGCCATTCCCAAGGTTAAGGTGGACACAACTGAAGCTTGATTGATCATTTGTGTATAATCAGACAAAATAGATGTGATTCTTCCTTCTAGTGTTTCACGTAACTCAGAAAGCGCTTTGATAGCTTCGAATTCCGTTTTTTGTGCTTGTGCCAAATATCCCATGACTTCTATTGTAGTTTCCGCCTTAACTGTAGCTCTTCCGACGACGACAGCTGCCATCGTGACAGCTGTCGTCGTCGCAGATGGCAACTTTGTATAAAAACTTGATATATATAATGCCATTGCACTGAGCACAATCATTATGGTTGATTTAATATTTAATTATATAGTGTATTTATGTAAAATATCTACATGGCGAAAAGCGTATGATGCCAATCACAATTCGAGATGTCTTAGACGTGGGTGTAGGTTCAATGGCACTGACCATCGCCATTGAAAATAGTGATTGAGGACGCCCCACTCTGTTTTTTCGGTCCGTCCAAAACGGCGCATGTCCATATCTAGCATAGATGGATGTACACGAATACGAAAAAGTAAATACTTTGATTGTTCACTATATTGCACGTCCATCGAGTCCATTGCGTGGTCATAGAGTAAGTTAGCGCATTCCTGAAACGTGTGTCTGTTCGAAAAGATGTGATTGTTCGTTTCTTCACACGCTTCACGGATAGCGGTATCAAGCGGTGTTTTGTCGCCGACGTCCGTTTTCCCACCGAGGTCTTCAAATTTACGATTACATTTATTTAACAATCGTATAGTCTTGTTACCTTTGTGGGTCCATAAGAGTATCCCAGCAGCACGTACGGGTTGACCATAGTGGTAAAAGGTTGGTCTGTCCCCAGTTTTAGACATTTAAGCTGCCGCTTCGCTAATATACGGTGGAACCAAATACAGTTGTGAATATTCTTAACGTATATTTAATTTATGGCCTGTTCAAGTTTAACCAAAGTTACCCGAACAAACCCGCTGCCAGTGGGGGATTATGTTGTATAATTGAATACTGTTGAATATGCACCAAAACATAAAGCTTTATCAGGTGGGTCCCCCACTGGGTTCGTTTCGTATGTTAATGTCAGACTGACGAGGCACGAAACAAGTAGAAACACTGCGGCTGTAATTGTTTCTTTAAAAACAGTCATTTTACCAGTGGCGATTTTTTCAATGACCCCGATGACGATGGCAACAATGACTACGATCCAGTTTAACAAAATCGTCCCCCAAAACCACGTTTTATCCGCATGCCAATAAATATCTTTTGGAGTATATCTGCGGATACCAAAGTGTTTATTAATAACAAACCACATAATATCTTCAACGCAAAACCATACTGCGACTCTAAACACGTACACTAGTGCTGTAGCTACATATTGTTCCCATGTATTTCGAAATTTCGAGTCGTATAAGCGCGTCACGCCTGCAATTGTCAATAAAACTAAAATATTCATAGTTATATGATACCACGTCCACCCACCGAATGCGCAAGAAGTTGGTAAATTGACAGCCCATCCGTGTTTTCCTTCCATTTCAACTTCTAACCAAGAAAAAACGGTGGCGTGTATTAAAATATAAATAATCGTTTGCAATTGCATAACAATCGTTTGTAATTGCATGTCTCGAGCATGAAAAGACATCGGTTATACTATGTATTTGTAATTGGCCGCTAATTAAAAATTTAAATAGGTCGTACATAGAGCCGAGGTTGGTATTGTAAGAGCTGTTTTATGAACCACAGCTTTATTTAATATCACTTGGCGCAGTTGCTTTAAAGATACTATAAATGGACCCCATGCTCCCCTTTCCCATCTCTTTTGCTGTGTGCCGTCTGCGTCCGTGGACATGGCAGTGTACCAATGATATAGCGGTGGGAAAGACGAATCATCTACCTCTAACAATGTTGCGCGTAAATCAGACTTCTGAAGATGTTCAGGCAATTGTTTAAAAAACTCATTAAATTTTGCTTCCGAAGCGAACCGATTTTGTCCAAAATCAATTTGTTTCAGTTCTCCACGCAGGTACATATAATTGCCAAAATTGGGGTCTTTGTTATACAAACCGCATGCATCGAACATATTTTGTACAAATGAATATATTTTGAGTGACCCCCAGCCCAATAATTGGTTAAGTTCGTTCAGTTTAAATTTTTGTTCAAACCCGGGCATACGGCTGTATGTACGGTCGTTCGTTAATACGTCTTTGTCGAGTGAGCGTAGACATTTTTCAATAATCATGGCCTTCGCGTTGTACGCTTTTACTTCAGGAGCAAACCCGTGGGTAATAAACCCGTGACAATCCGTCCAATTTTGACGATACGCCCACTTTTGAAGTTCAGCTTCAATTTCAGGCTGGTTATTTGCGTCACTTGTCGGAGTAAATTTCTTTAATATAACTGGTTGTACATCGTCGTCAATGTCAATAGCATATATTTCGGATTGAGTACCGTCGTCATCTCCTGGTAAGTCCATTTCACGAACGGTGATAATTTGTTGATCCACCAAGAAACGACTACATTTCAAACCACTATTATTTTTCAAAGACGGTTTGGAGTCTAGCACCGACCACACTGCGAGTATTTGCTCGTAGCGGCTCTGAAATATCGGCTTGTCAGGCTTGATTGACTGTACGCTGGCGTGCGGCAGGTTTGAGGGAGACGATGCTCTTCGCCTCTTTACCGACATTTGTTTAATATTACTTTGCTTTTATAGGAGTCGTTGGTTCCCCGTGTAAATATTCTAGAATCTTGTGACGCGCAAAGGAAACATCTACACGTGTTTTACGATACACTGAGATGCAAAACAGGTTGAAACGCAAGTTGTTTTGGTATTTATGCCATGCTATCCGTTTTCGAGCAGTAAGCCGTCTGATTTCTTTGTATAAAATTTGTTTAATGTCGTTGGTGGAGTGCACTGGTCGTACCAGTTTCAAAACGCGCGTTTCCCCCTTGAAAATACGTCTAAACGTTTCATAACAGACATTGCTATGTGGAGCCATCACACCGTTGTACCAATCATGGTAGCGTTCGAACAATTGTCGTTGCTTTACACACGTCGAAATATAGTTATTCATTTAGCGATTTTTAATTTAAATTAAAACAAAAAAAAGACGGACATATGTGTTTTAGTGACTGACAAACCATTATTGGCCAACAAATATAAATGTCGAGACCTGCACTTATTCCCCACCAAATAAAACGATTATTCCACAACAAGAAAAGTTGTATTGATATTCGCGATGGTAAAGTTCACTCAATCAAGGCGAATACGAACAATCGTACGTGGTTTAACGAGGTGAACGAAGATTGTGCAACTATCTCTACTAATCCACGGACAACTCGCGATAATAACCAAGTGTACAATTCCAAAGGACCTTTTCACGTACTTAGTTTTGGTTGTGGCGCGGATACCTATTATTGGGGTCGCTATAAATGTGTGGGTGGCAAAAGCTCAAAGCAATTTAAACTGGTTTATGTCGACGACGGTTCTTTGGAAGCTTGTTTGCCACCAGGGGCAATTAATCACCGGTCCAATCTTGAAACCTCCTGGTCCGAGGCTTTTGAAAAGCAAGGTATCAAAGCAACGTTTGAACCAGCGACAATTAAACTGTCGGATGGTACAGAATATACTCCCGATTTTTGGTTACCAGAGAGCTCTACTTTCATTGAGATTAAAGGTCCGAATCCTACGAAACGTGAATTTCACAAGTGTATGGAGACACGTCGGCTCGGCTTTAATATCAAAATGTTTCACGGTCGTCCCAGCGATTTTGATGTGTATGATTGGACCAAACCGGGCAAGATGGTCAAGCGTGAAGAGACTACCTTTTATCGGTATTTGCATCCGACTGGTAAACGAAAGCGTCATGAAATTCACAATGTCGAGTAATAGCTTCTTTCGCCTGGCAGTAAATGCATGTCGAGTAATAGCTTCTTTCGCCTGGCAGTAAATGCATTGTGTGTGGTGTGGTATAAATGCCGCTTCACTAATATATATATAAGTTTATTTAAATGCATTGTGTGTGGTGTGGTATAAATCGAAACTATTATGTAACTGTGGAGAATGCCGAGAGGCAAAATTGTCGGGAATCTAATTGTGGTTATCACGAATTTGTATCATTTCCTTGGGTTTATCGCCTATTAGATTGTTTGACGAGACGGCGACGACCGTCAAACGTTCGTGAGGATTTGCTTCGACACCGTCGAGAAAAGCGTCCAAACACTATTTAAGTACACGTCTAATAATAAAAAATGTCAAACATAAAGAGACACGACATGTATGATGTTGTCCATGGAGACGAAGTATTAGTGGTTCACGAAGGAGGCGAAACAAGACTAAAAGTAAAATCATTGCTTTTAGATAGGCAGCGACCGTCCGTGTGTCAAATATTTACAACTGCAGAGCACAAAGGAAGCCTTTCAGTAAGCGAAACCAAAGTATGGAATTGTAAGATAAATCATGTCGTCCCTGAACAAAATTCGATGACGTTTAATGTCCAAGCTGTCATTGGTGATGTCTCGCAGGAGTTGACATTAAAATCTGTGAAATCAGAAAATAGTGAATGTACTATATGTTAAAATTGGATTTTAACTATACATTACATGAAGATTATAAATGATGCGTACTATTTATAAATGTTTGTATTGTTTCTATTATGCTTTGTGATTGTTTCTGCCGAATGGCCTCCACGTACTTGTTCGGATGAAATCGTCAATAATGTTGTAACACTGTCAGGTCCAAAAACTGAAGGGGGGATAAAATCATGTACGTTTTCTGAAAATTTCCAAGATACTTTGTATTTTGAAATCCAAAGATATTATGTTGGTAACGAAGTACGATACAAACATTCAAGAGATTCGTCAATGTCTCTAACAATCAAGACTTCTGTCACGGAGCGTCCGAACATCAACTTTGAGTTACAGATTCATAATGACCACATCGAAAGTTCTTTGGGTGACAGATGTTTTGGAATATTCAAGAGAACCGAAAAGTGGTTTTTACGTCTGCGACTACACTCGTTTATTGATATGCAAAAAACTATCGTGGATGTTTCCACATCGCGTGGTAATCGATATAGAGACTGTTTTCAATTTGAACTGGATAGTTATGTCGATTTTTTCAACTTAGACGTGCAAGCTAAGACAGAAACAGGTATGACACAAATTCTTCATAACGTTCAAACGAATGTTTTGGGACAAGACCATGAAAAAACGAAGATGGATGTTTTAAAAATCCAAAGTGATATTGTCGAACTCAACAACAATATGGTAATGGTTCAGGAAAATATTCACCAGATTAATCTCAAAATGACAAGGTCATTTGTGAGACATATTACACACAAAGAAAATGTCGAAAAAAGCAATGATAAAATGAAGCAAACAATGGAAATACATCAAACAAAGACCGCTGTCAAATTACAAAAGCAGTCATATATTACAATTGCATTGTTTGGTATCGCTGTTGTTGCTATATCAATGTGCATTGCCTATTTGAAACATTACATTCGACGAAGAGACAAAATATTTTAAAATCCACAAATGTAGAGAATATGAATGTATTTAAATGTTTATAGATAATATATCAAAAAAAATGTCTAACTTCAACTATGAACCATCTAAAAGTTCTTTACGCGCCGATACTGTGGTCGAGTTTGTGAACCGTTCCCTACTTGATTTCAGAATGTCAGAAATCCCAGGAATGGGGCCCGCATCGATTACAAAATTTGGCGACCATGGTATCTATACCCCTGCGCAAATCGTCGCCAAATTCCTCTCGTTTGTTGATTCGCACGACGTGACCGCTCAGGGTGTCTGCGAAGAGTTCTACAACTGGGCGAATCCTATCATGGGAAAGGCAAATACACACAATTTGACCTTTGCAATGGCGAATTACTGTGGAGAGCATGGATTGTTCCGTTTCGAATAAGGACTAGTCATAAAAAGATACGACGAGCCAGAGGGAGACAAACAACATTTCTGTAAGCCCTAACATGATAAAAAATGTTTGATTATATATAATTCCAACTGTTGTAACAAATGTCCCTAAAATAATTCCGATGAGTGAAATGAAAGAAGTCCTTTCAAATGCACCAACCGGTCGGAGAATAGTGGGCTTTGACAGTTGTCTGAACGCCATCTCAGAGGGTAATAATTGGCGTTGGCGGCGTCCGTTGTGGACCGACATTGTTTACAATTAATCATATAAATACACATTTTTTACAATTGTCGACAAACAAAAAAAGTAACACATAATTGTTTTTTAGTTTGCCGCTTTAAATTAAATAAAAAAATTAAGATGGACACTGATATGCCCCAAATGACCGAAATCGAGTTTGACCAAGTAAAACAAGAGTACACTGAAGCCATTCCAGAGGGCGATGCTATCAAAGCCCAACTCAAGAGCTTCAACAAAGAGCAGAAGGAGCGCCACGCGAAAATATACCAATATATGCGCGAGAACAACATGATGTCGGCCGATTTGGGTGGCATTACCTTTGAGCGCGAAGAAAAGACAACCATACCATCAATCTCTATTAAAACATTAGAAGAAATTGTGGAGGACCCTGCTATTGTGGAACAGTACAAACGTGATTACGCAAATACGAAAGAGTCTCTCAAGGTACGCAAGCCTAAACGCCAACGTACTGACCTTGCATCCACCGAGTAATGAATAAAAGTAATATATAAATAGTAACTGTTTATTTTAAATGAAAAGACCTCGATGTACAACTTGTAAACATACGATGAAAGGTCATAAAAAACAAAAATGTTCTTCTGACCAAACGCTTGATTTTTCCGACGGTTCTGTCTATATTGGTACTGTTTATGACGGGAAACCTTCTGGCAATGGTCGCTTGTATGTTCGTCCAGACAGTTATTATTCTGGGTATTTTCTAGACGGTCGCAAGCATGGTCATGGTCGCCAAGTAGGACCAAATGGATTAATATACGATGGTGAGTGGAAAAAAGACAAGTGGCATGGTTACGGCCAACTCCAGACGAGTGACTTTATGTACGATGGTCATTTTAAAAACGACAAATACGATGGCGATGGCGTCTATTCCGCCGGTGATGAAAGCAACTATGACGGACAATGGTCGTCGGGTCAGAAACATGGCCACGGCACTTTGAAAAATGTCAATGGCACTTATGTGGGCCAATTTTATTTTAATTTGAAACATGGTATTGGTGTCCATACAGAACCCGATGGTGCTGTATATTCTGGTTTCTGGCGGTCTGGCTTTAAAAATGGTCACGGTATTTATTCAAATACGTTTGAATCGTACACTGGAAACTGGGCGAATAATAAACGCCATGGTGATGGTAAATGGATTTCTAAATGTCTGGGAACATATGAAGGTCAATGGAAGCGTAATCTACGTCATAAAAAAGGGACACATGTCTATATCGACGGTTCGATATACACCGGTGGTTGGTCGTACGGGCAACGGACGGGCCATGGCGTGATGCACTATTCCGATGGCTCGATATACACGGGGTTTTGGTGTAACGACGTTTGGAATGGCCACGGTTGTTTAGAACGTGAAGTTGATGGCCGCACTTTTGCTTTCGAAGGCGAATTTTCTGATGGCGAACGCGAAGGATTATTTGTAGAAAAGGTCGATGGTGAAATTATTCAAGAAGGTACGTGGTTGTGTGATTTGCGCCATGGTTCTTTTACTGTTCAGAATACCGTTCAGACAGCGACCAAAAAATTGTATTTGTGGGGTCGCGAGGCAGGGTTTCAAACAATAAAGGAGGCGCGTAAAGCAGTACGAAAAATGCTTCGTAAAAAGGATTGTCTATCAGCAGAAGAAGTGTTGGGCTTTTACCCAACATTGGCTGAATGGTCACTCTTTTATAAGTATGACTGCGATGGCATACTTGTCCATTTGTTAGGACAAAAGGTGGTCGAGAAAAAAATAAAAAAATATGCCTATGACTTATTCCAAAAAAAACGGTATAAGTTTATAGAACGGCTATTTACATTATGTTCCGAAACAACGAAAACAAACGTTGGCGGCGCGGCGGACGTGGAATTGTTGTTCGATAAATTGACTAATGAATTCGTCGCCAACCCTTGGATTGTGCGTGACCAAGGTTATTCCAGAGAAACAAGAAGGAAGTTGTTGGAAGGTTTGCATTTAGGCGAATTTGGTCGATGTCCTCCACGTGACCCTTATACACGTATTCATCTGACCAAGTCCTCGGGGAAGTTTTTGAGCGGAACAACAAAAGCCAAACAATTGTACAAACAATTTACACAGGCAATTAGCCAATCAAAGCCCATCGTTGAACTTGCATTCGAATATGATTTACAGGATTTTGAGGTGTCTTTAAACAATGCGCGTGAGACTGGAGACAGAAGTACAATTATACGTTTAATGAAGGAAAGAAATGAATTTATACAGAAGTACCGCTCTGTTGAAACATTCGACTCAAATGAGTGTCCAAATCACTAACACAATCAATAGTCCCTACTGTTTTAAACGTAGTGACAGTAATGGGTTTTGTCTGACCAATACGCCAGACTCGACCAATGGCTTGCTTACGGATATGTGTATCTTCACATGGTTCCAAAAAGACAACATGTGAACCTGCTGTCAACGTAATACCCACCGAGGCCGTTTTTGTTGTCATCACAAACACACGTACGTCGGGATTCGTTTGGAATTGGTGAATGGATGTTTCTCGGCGTTTTGGAGTCATGCGTCCTTCAATAGAAACAAACGGAATCGCTGCCAATTCTAATGCCTTGCAGACCATTTTCCAGGCTCCATGAAAACGTGTAAACAAAATAAATTTTTCGGTCGGCGTTTGAGAAACCAATTGAATAATCTTGTCTATTTTATGTCCATTTGTTCCGTTGAGTGCAACTAATTGTTCGTGCGTTTCTTTATTCATTTCGACACGTTGTCCGTTGGCATCCGATGTAAACCATGAGTCTGGGACATCCGTCTCGACGGGTTCTTCGATGGACAATTCGTGCAACACCGATTCGCCGGCAGGTGTGCGACATAAAGGACATTTGCGCGTCGTGTCATGTTGATACGAACTTTGTATACATTCGAAACAAAACATGTGGTGACACGGAGTCACAGTAGGTCTGTCCATAGCGTCCATACAAATCGAACACTTTTCATTGCCATTGGCCCAGGATTGAATAAGGTCACGTAGAGATTGGTCATAATTTGTAGTACCTAGTGTATCAATAAACGTTTGAATTGAATTTGTTTCTGTTTGTACTGGACACTCAAGACAGGGAAATCCATAATGACTAAAGCGGTTCAAAAGAGGGTGGGTTGCTGCCTGGCTTAACCACCTCGTGTAATGTAAACGTAGTGTTAGATGATTTCTTCCAGACGTTGTTTGGTCGACTATCATTCGTTGTACAATGGATAGGCACAAGTCTTCGTAAAGCTGTGGAGAAGAATGCTTCAATTCAATTGTCTGATTCGTAATTTTGGGAAGATTCAGACTGACATGACGTTTTTGTTGCCACCAAGTCGTCGTCGATAAAATATCACATAATAGAGAAGGGTTTACAGAGGAATATCGACCAAGGCTGTGGTCGTCAAAAGGAGTCACGCCCAAAAAAGCCAATATCGACGCAACATTATGAAAGCCTTTGGGCCAAGGTGTCGCGGAAATACACCACCGATACGGTGCAAATAATCGACAGACGGCTTTTGTAGTTGACGAGGACACAGACCGCATTTCGTGCGACTCGTCCAGTACGATTCTTCCCCATCGAATGGCACCTATGGTTGGTATATGCCGTTGTGTTTCATTGACAACAATACGATACGTTGTCACAACAATATCCGCAGCACGAAGCTCGTCCATTTCACGCGTTCTCCGAGCACCGTGAAACTTAATTACAGATAACGTGGGGACATGTTTCTTTGCTTCGTTCATCCATACCGACAACATTGTAGTAGGGACGACGACGAGCGTGGGTCCATCGGCTTTGTGAGTGGCTATTAAAGCCAACATTTCCACCGTCTTACCCATACCCACTTCTTGAGCCAATAGACCACCACGACTCGTGGTATTCGGCGTGCACAACGCAAGACGCCCAAAAACGTTCGAGTGAAACGTGAAACCATCTGACAACTTGCGTTGTGTCCAACCCCATGCAGACGTTGACGGGGCCGTACTTTCACGTTCGACCAACCAGGTTAAACATTTCTGTTGAAAGGGGAATAATTCGCTTGTAAATGTAGCTGCGGGTTGTTGGGTTTTTGGAGCTTGTTTCTTACTAACACGTAACACATTACTAAAGAATGTACTATCTAGAGGCCCCGGAATCGTCATCGTAGGACAACTCTCTGGAAACAATACAAAGAAAAGACGCTGGAATTGCAAATGAATTCCAGCGTCGTATTCACGCGTTTTTACAAATGTCATGTCATGAATAAACACTTCAAAACATAGGCGGTCGTTGACACACGACTTCGGAACAAATAGAACAGATGGTAGACAATCTTTGCGCCATTTTTGTAATTCAGTATTCATATGTTCACTCGGGTTTTTCCATACATCTATTTTTTTCGTTAGTTCAACACGAATAGATTCTGGAAAGAGGTCCACTGTTTCAGCCACGGTTGAGTTATATAAAGCATTACTAAATGAATCAATAGCAACGCTGTGAACGTCACACAATGCATGGAAATAAGACATCCATTCCACACGAAAATCGTGAATGTCAGAACTAAAACCACCACGTGGTTTTGGACGACTTGGTCGATGAATATGTTCACGTGTGAGACTTGTAATGACGCGCCATTTTTCCCAATCCAGTGACTGAGGCGGACCAGAAGTGTCCGGGCGTCCCCACCGAATAAAATGATTCAACAGTTTTCCAAAGACAATTTTTACCTTCACAGATGATAAAAACTTACTACATACATCGACAACACCGATGGAGCGCTTCCACGCAGCCCGTGGGATAATTGATGACTGTTGTTCATGACAAATATTAAGCCATTCGATACGTTGGTCAGAGATATGTTCCCAACGACAAGGAATATGATTTTGTCGCGTAATGCGAATCAAAGCATGTTCCTTATCAAAACTGTTGACAGTCCATATTTGATTATTTATACGAATTGAGGAACCTAGATACGTATTTTCATGATGTGATGCTTTTAAACGCTTGGGGACATTACCCATCGTTTGACGGACCATGAGCCAGTGACACCCAGCATGCAAATCATCACCATAGCGTTCAGCAGCTTCAGTTGCTTCGTCAGATTGAAATCCCATTTCTATATAACGTTCCATATTGTTTTTGATTTATATTTGTCCTTTTATATAACATTCGGATTAATCGTAACATTTAACTTTTTTTGTCTATGAAGATTTGATTCCAATTGCCGCACGGCTAACGAAGTCGTTGAATCCATACCACTGAAGTTTGACTAAAGATTTGTATAATTCGTGTAGATACCATATATAAACTTGCTTTCTGGAAACAGAATGAATAAACAAAGGCTTACGTCCCAGTGTCTTCAACATCCTTTGACAATGGAAATCCGAAGTCCAACTAAATTTGTGGTTAGTGGTAAGACATACACGTTGAAAAAAATCATCGCGAGCGGAGAATTTGGTATCACACTCTCCGCCATATGTAAACAGAACAAAATTGCAGTCAAAGCGATACTACCTACCCTAGAAAAACCCTATCAAGTTCAAGAAATAGAAAATCAATACTATCTAGATTGTATGTTTGACGAGTTAAGAACACTGGAGTCAGCTGCACGATTTCCAAACACATATTTCCTTGCCAAGTACGAGGACAGTCACGACGACTATCTTCAACTCATGTATGACCACGATATCACAGATACTCCAGTCATAGGCATGGAATATCTACAAGATAATCTTGCTCATACTTTATTACGGCTATACGAAGCGGGTAATACGACGGAGATTGCGAAATTGGCGAAAGATGCTCTGTTCGCAGTTGCTACAACACTCGAAGAAGTAAATCGTCAACTATCGTTTGTACATGGTGATTTACACGTTGGTAATATAATGCATCAAAATGGAACGTTTTATATCATCGATTTTGGAGCCACTCGTCTTGCTAATGGTCGTCAATTAGCACTCGAACCAGGTGGGTACTACTCCAAGGAGATTGGTTCGAGTGGTCTTGATTTATTAATGTTGTCTTTGTCTCTCGCCGATTGGTGCGACACTCCGTTACCAAATCTTCTTGAAATGTGGTATCCATTATGGAAGTTTTATAAAACAAGTCCTGTAGGTCGCTACGACGATTTTCACGCACATCAAAACTCGTACACGGCACACGGTATGTCTGATATTAATATAGTAGTTGACCATCCGTACGAGAACTTTTTGAATCCATTGGGTCCTTGTTTTTTAGGAACTGGTTACAAAACAGAGTGTGAATGGCCATTGGGAGATCAAGTTGATGACGATCCCACTCGTATCGAGACGTGGCATTACTATGGTTATGGGGCGGGTGATAATGATCCTAATGTAGAACCTATATTCGAACCGAGTGTTTTTCTGAGTGGTTCACCAGAGGAGGACGAGGAGTTCATGCAGGTGTTTTCATCCCTAGGGTCAGAGCCAGGGTTATTGAGAAATGTTGTTTCAGCGATCGCTGGTTTTTTCACATTTAATGAACAACCGCAATTTCACACATATGTGTGCAATATAAATACTAACAAAATTTGACAGTATATAAAAACGTCTTTTTGTCATGTCCTCCACACTATTGATGCACATCGCGTCAATATGTGCTAACACCACTTTTTTATCATGTCGCAATGCTAAAATGACACATGTTTTGGCATGCATTGAGCCAACAAAACGATTGCCGGTGGCAAACATAATTGCCGGTGGCAAACATAGATTCATGACATAGATTCATGCTGATAGACTGGTATAAAAGATTCCATTTGTAATCGAAATACTACGCTTTAAATATGCCGTTTAAAATGTTAATGGTTTACCAGCTCCGCGAAATCTCTTCGTCAAAGTGTTGTCCGACGATGCTTTCTTCGCGTTCACAAACGTACGATACACAGCACTCTGACGAACTTCCCTCAATGTGCTTTCCGCGACTTCCTCCTCTCTTGCCATCCGATTCCAACGTTCAATTTGTCTCCTGTTCATGACTTCAATGTACTCAGGTACCTTCCTACATATTGTACATTCGTTATGTTTGTAATTTGGGTTATTCGGGAACTTGGCCGTTTGAAACCATGTCTGTAGTGTGGACGCTTCGCACGGATGCTTGCACGGTAACAAACGCACAGGACAACTCATTTTCTCCAATGTAAAGTCATCCTCTTTCTCTAAGTGGAGTCCTGGAAACATGTCTTCGGGAAAAGCGCTGCGAACAAATTGTTCGGGCGTGAGCTTATTGAGTTGGTCTTCTTGGACTTTTTTGGTGTCTTCTTCAAGGCTTTTACGGTACTCTTCCTCACTGCCCATCGCCTCCTCACTATGATTCAACAACTGTCGCACAATCTCCTCACGACCCTCTGTACACGCGCTCGAAAACGGGGTTCGTCCGTCATTGGTGGTAGGATTGGCGTTGATGTCAGGCAGAGCAAGGAGCTGCGTCACAATCTGTGTGTGTCCCCGTTTACAAGCCCACCAGAGAGGCGTGCGTCCATCGGTGGCGACTTGATTGACGTCAATGCCAGGCAGAGCAAGGAGCTGCGTTAGGGTTAGGGGTCAGCGGCGCGCAGCGCCAATTAAAAATTAAAAGATCAGCGGCTGTGCATGACATTAAAATTTGCTGAGAATAAAAAGTTATATTTAGTTTTAATATATTGTTAATTGTTGGACGCTTCCACACTATGTTCGCTAACCAATTCTACAGCCGTTTTCCAACGGTCTTTTGTTTTACATTCCCCGTCGAACATTTCACGTGTAATTCTGAAATATCCCACAATCTCAGACTTTTCAGGCCATTCTTTCAGACTAAACACCTTGTTTTTACTACAGGGATGAATCCCCGCCCATAATTCGATGTCTATACCATTCATCCTTGAACGTACGGGTATCCATATCATCTCCATTGATAACGTTGGTCGACGGAAATTGTGATGACCAACCAATGTGACAACTTCGTTATATCGAAATCCAACGTTTTTGCATCTTATCTCGTGGTCTTTTAGTCTTGAAAATGTTCCGAAACGTTTACCACATGTGTTGCACAGTCTTCCGAAACCACATGATGATTTTTTGGGTCGTTTCATTGATGAAAACGCAGGTTTCGTTATTATTTTGTTCATCGTATTTAATTAAAAATTAAAAATCGTGTTAAATTAAAAATTGTGTTAAATTAAAAATTGTGAGCGGCCAAAATAAACTGGTCCTATTGTATGGCTGGTACCATATGCCATTTAACCTGATGCATATTTTCTAATAGTTTTGCGATATGTTTGTACTGGTCGACATGTTCCTTTTGATATTGCATGAGTATGTTTACGTCGACTTGAAGAGTCCACACCGTCCAAAAGTGTGCTATAACTATGGTTACGAATATAAAGAACATGACATTTTCATACGTGCGTGTTTCTTTTCTATCTGTTTCTGGCTCTTCATGTCTTGGTAGGTCTGCTTCGTCGTCGTCGGATTCGCCATCGTCGTTGGATTCGCCATCGTCGTTGGGCATCGGTGTTTCTGGATATCTTTGTCGCAATCCTGTGATTGGTGGAGGAGTTGACATGGTTGTTTAGTTCGGTTGTTAACTTTATACTCAAAACTTAATTTTATTGTTTACGGATTTTCGGTGTCGAATATCTGTGTGTTGGAGCTGTGCTTCTGAAACACTGAAATCTTCGTCTGTTTCTTCCTCTTTTCCTATGTCTTCTTCGTCTGATTGTCGTGCAAATAGGATAAGAAGTGCGCCCCCTGTCAGTGCTATTTGTATGGGTATAGCTTTGTTTGTGAGTGTATTCGTGTAAAGAGTCCATGCGAACATGTCTAGAACAATAGTAATACTGGCCATTGCAAAAATAAACATATGTTCCTGATTGTTGGCGATCAGTATAATTAATGGGTCTACAAGGAGGTGTGCAGTGGTATACTTAAACATTGCCCATTCTGAATTTGTGACCATAACAATATTGACTAACCAACCAAAAGGAAGTGCCCAAGCAAATATAATTCGAATGCGCTGTGTTGACGATGAGACAAAATCCGGTGCCCGTATGATGCGGTAGATGTCCCAAGTTTGCATTAAGTCGAGAACAAAAATGAGCAGTACTAGAATAAGAGATATGATGGACATGGGCAATGTTTTAATACAACCCGATTGTGTTCTGCATCTATATGTTGCGAGTGTTCCCAAGGACATAGCAGCAATATCTAGCACAAACGCGACAATATTAACAACTGCGGCAGCAATCCATGTGGATTTGAAAGGTAGTAACGAGCATAAGACTACGATTCCGTAGAGTAAGAAATTCGTTTCTAATAGCCCCGTTGCTTTGTGCACTGATGCTGAACTCTGCGTTCTTGTTACTCTGATTAAAAGTGATATTGTGACGACAAGAAAAAATCTCAGTCTGACATTATTTTGTAGTGTTGCTGACATTTCTGACTTGCCAATTGCTTTTATACGGTTCGCGGCTGACGTTCGGTATATGGTAATTGTTCTCGTATGATATTATTTTTAATTTTAATTTCTATCCAAAGGAACCATACCCATAATAGTATTTTGACAACGATGGTTGTCTGAACAATGGGATTGTTTAACGTCATTGTAAAAAGTATATAGATTCCTATTTGGACGAGAGGCCATTGTGGTATGCTATTGTATATCCTTGTGACAAAAATAGGCACGTAGCTCTGTTCTGAGAGTAGCATGAGAACCATGATACTGTGCGTCACCGTATTATTGACAAATAGTGTCGGAATGGATAATATTGTAAATACAAATGGCATGTATACAATGAGTATCGGTGGTATTTTGGCTGGTATCTTTGTGAGTGCGTACCACGAGTCTGGTGTAATTTCCGGTCGCCACATGATAACGGAACATTTTGGTCCGAATGCGATAGACCTTCCAACCAACCATGACCATAAACATGCGGATACAACAAAAAAAATGTTCATAATATGTCCTCTAGGTGTAAATATGTAGGCGTGGAGCGCCAATGAATAAAATCCAATTCTAAATAATTGATCATAATTGACTATATAAGTAAAAAAAGAACACTTAAATAGATGTCATCTGCACATTGGAATAAATTTGAAGCAGTGAATCCAAAACGCAAACGTCAGAAAAAAACCGATTTTACATTCGCGTCGTTGCCTAGTACAAAGGATGAGCTTGAAAAAGAAACGCCAGATATACTACAACAAGATATCATTGAACAACCTCAATCAAAAACGCTGATGGTGGCAGAGACGACATTTTTCAATCAACAAAACAAAGATTTTTGGAAAAGAAGCGATTTGTCCCATTTGCGTCCATATGATTTCCCCTATGTTCGTGCTTTGGTGCAACAAAATCCTTGTGATACTCTGTCTCCAGAAGATATTAAACACAAAGAACATTTGCGTGTGTCCATTCAAGTAGTGACGCGAGCCTATGAAGAAGAATATTTGCGTGAACCTTTGCGTAATGAACGACCTTGTATTATGGGTGATCAATGCCAAGGTATGCATTTGCCTACGGGTCAAGAGAATGCCTTTGTTTTGCGGGAATTTCTGTTGCCCACCGAAGAAGAAGAATATAAGCGTACGTCAAAGTTACCGTCGGAGGGACGGCTTTGTCTCATGTGCAAGAGGTCCGAAATTGCACGCGCCTTTATCAATATTCGCGCCGATGGTATGGGTGTCAAGAATAATGTTATTCTACAGGATTATCGTAATGTCGTCGGCGAGGAAGGTGAGTACTGTCTGGAAGATTGTATTTTATCATCACCTACTGTGTTTCAAGGTATCCTGGACCCAGTGGTGTTACATTTGAAAAATTCGTATCGTTTGAAGGTTGAGAATGGCGTGCGTTACTACGAACAATGGCGTATGAAATACCCTGGTCAACAGAACCATTTTTTAATGAAGGCGTCCGAGACCAAGGAGTAGGTTTCGGGCGCATTTTCCCCTTTGAATTTGATGATGGTGTTCGCCGCGAGATGCCAGAACAAATTTTACTCACCTACTATTCTGGAACAAAATACGAGTGTTTGTTTCTGGGTACGTTTTGGGAACGTTTACAAACAATTGAAAACAATATCGATGATTATATCTGGTGGCCCGGCAACCACTTTCAATCGTCAACCTGGGTCAAGCAATTGGCTTTTATTATTCATAAAACTGTGGAACTTATGGAAAGTGATAAAAATCCCGACATTGACTTTTATCTGCACATTTACTACGATGCTCATGTGCCTCTAATGTGTGCACTCGAGGAAGGCTCCCTAGAACATGTCAGGTCCATTTTTCGAAAATATCATCCAAAAACAGAAACCGTTTTGCACGAAGGTACTCTTCCAGACATTGTCAGTCTGCAACTACATTGCTCTTTTTGGAATGAGAACAAACCAAAAATGCAACCAATTGTCCATCTGATGTGTAAGGCGTTGCCACAACGGTGTCAGATTCGAAACTTGCGCGAAATCATTGCTAATTATTGTCAAACGGACGATTTAGTCCACGAGTTTATGCGTACTGCTTTATTATGCTCTTTATTGGGAATGTACAAGCACACCCACCATCGGTTGTCTTGGAAATCTCGGAAAAAAATCATCAGCCGGTTTATTTACAATAAACCCAATCGAATGCAATTGCAAGAATGGTTATTTACAACATATCAACATCTGTTGTTTTACATTATTAAGGAATTTTTAACTTTTTCCATGCGATTGATACCGGCTCTATACGATGAATTATGCAATACATATAAGTGGAACACGTTTGAAAACACCGTATGGGCAGCCATGGATTCCGTCCGCAAAATTGTCGAATCGAACGTCAGCCAATACGTGACTATTCAAGACTGGTTGTCTAAAATTGAATCGAATTTGATGCAAGTAAATAAACAACAACTTGGTAATTTATATCGTCCACAGCGACTGACATTTACACAGAATGTCATCGCCATGTGTGAACGGATTGACGAACAACGACATCAAGTTAATCCACATGTTGAATTCCCGAAAGAATTTCGTTTATTGTTACGTCATATGGTGAAACGCGTGCCACGCGGCACGCCAAGAATCGACTGGTTAAAGTTCTTTAACGTTTCGCAGAAATCAATCGATATCCTTCTGACTATGTATCAACATTACAAGCAAAATACCTACCGTTCAGACCTGCGTAAATTGCTCAACGCGACATCTCGGTATGAATTCGAAGCCATACGGGAACTTTTCTTTGCGTTTGAACAAAATCATCGTGACATACGCATCTTTCAATTACCAGAACACTATTATAACAAACAATGTCAGGCTTTGAGAAGACGATATGGTCTTTCGCCAACGGACGAACTCACGGACCACGTGGGCCAAGTTTTCATTTGTCTCTCTTGTTTGACATTCAAAGGTTTCGTGGTCAAAAAAGATGCAAAATGCAGTAATCTTTTTGCGAATGGTCACCACAAAATTATTGTGGATGACGAAACTCTCAAATGTTATTGTGGTCGTCGCTGTGAAAAAACAGATACCAAAAAACGTAAGCGTATTGCCGTGGGTGCCTTTCTAGAAGGTGGAGAGCTTGAAGAGCATAAAAAAAGACGCGTCAAAAAGGATTGGAAAACACGCCGAAAAATGATGCAAAACGACCTTTGTGCCAGTACTGAATGTATTAAATTCAATATGACGGGTTGTCTGTTCCAATTTCACAATAAATTGTATTTGTTTTGTCCATCTTGTGCCAACCCAACGATGTTTAATCAAGACCAGATTGATGAACACGGTTTAACATGTGGTGAATGTCTCAAAGAAGGTACCCTCTACACCACTGTCAAATGCCATATTTGTAACACATTTCGTGGGAAAGATTCTTGGACGACCATTCAAACTGAAGACGAAGAGAAAAATGTGGACACATTGGCCATTTGCAATACGTGTTACAAACCATGGCTGCGACAATACGAACAACCCATACCGAAAAATATAATAGACCAACAAAAAGAAAAAAATAAAAAATAAAATCCAGTTCTCTGTTTAGTACATCATATTTACGTCTATTCTTTCTACTAAATGTCTACAATAGATGTCGTCGAAGAAACATCGATTTTTACTAGGACGGTCGGGACAATCAAGCCTCAGACTCAGACAGAACCAGAAATGGTCTGGCTTCTCGTTTTATTGGGTTCGATGATAGGATTAATATACACATTTCTAAAACGCAAGTCTTAACACACGGCCAGCACATCTGTCCGTCATTGCAGGTAATGATTGTGAAACATCTTCAATGTCCCATCCAGCGCGTTCAAGTCTCACTTTATCATAAAACCCAGCCGCCACCCACTGTGAAACGGTTGGAGACCAATAACGTTTAATATCAGTGATGGGAATTTTAAATAAATTCCATGTATCAACTGTTGCACCCATCCTTGACAACACTGTCCAGTCGAACCCCAATTCTACAAGCTGATGTGACGAGTATTTCAGACGGGCCAATTCGGAGACTGTCATGCGAATAGATAATAAAGAAGTCGCGGTCAATTTCAATGTGTGTTGTTGTTGTGTCCATGAAAATTGGTTCACTTGGGTCGGGACTATACCCATGTCCACCATATGTTGCCATTCAAATCCAAATTCCAACAGGTCGTCGCTAGAATATCGAGAATGGAATTTGGACCATGGGATTCTCTCTTGTACGGCATCGTCGGGACTAAAACCAAGACGACGTATAACAGATAACTTTGTGTTGTGATGAATGTGATCTAAAAATGTAGTCGCATTGGGTGTTAAAGGTGAAATAACAGAGGTCACTTTTTGCATCCATGTTAAAGGCTCGGTTGATTTTAATTGTCTTTCTTTGACCTTTGCTTCAATGTCGGCTGACATTGCAATTTCACGGTCTCCCCCCAAGTCTGGACAACTGCCGGTGGCGTCACATTGAGAACACGTGGTCTTAAAAGATTGTGTTAAGACACATGACAAATGAAAAGAATGGCCACATGTAAACACAGCTAGATTTGTTTCGTCTAAGGAGGCGGAACAGAATGTACACGACATTATATAAAAAATAGAATGGGTCTATTTATAATATGGTTTCGTCCTCCGTGTATTTTATATAATTTATTTAGACTTTACTTTTTATCTTTAGATTTGGCCTTTGTCTTTCTTTTAGTACTTTCTGAAGAAGCGAATCCATCGTTGCCACCGGGGTTACTAGCGCCCGTAGACGCACTGACGTTGGAACGCTTGATAATATTGTTGCATCGGTGTAAGACAATATCGACAGAGCTGCCCGGGCGCGAATACGAAAGAGCGGTACCCATAATGAAACGTGAAGCAAGTTCTTCATCGTTGTCAACTGACGCGAGAAGCTCACGCATCGGCGTTACAATGAATTGCAACTTTTCACGAGGAATACCTGTCTGTAAAGCTCTAGTCTTGCGACTTCCTTTAGCGGCTGCAAATGGAATGTCGGCACAAATAACATCACCCGGATAGATAATGGAAGCACCATTGTTGAAAATAGTGTTCAGTCCTGCCAATGTCATGACGAATCCCTGTTCGAAAATGTCTTTCTCAGGAGAGAATTCAGTGACAGCAACACCAGCGTATTTAAGTCCATCGAGGACGGCAGCCTTCTCAGGAGGATTATTTGGGATATCTTCACCGTCTGGCCCCTTTTTCATTTTGTTGTAGCCCGCGTTCAAAACAGAACCATTGGCCTTCAGACCATTGGCGAAAGAAAAAACGTGCAATTGGTGGTCGCCATATCTGCGAACTCCTGGTTTGTTGGTCTGCATTAAGACTTCGCCTTCGAGGACATGATAGGCTTCGTCGTTGCCATGGGCGGGAAAGTAGGGGTCGATAACATTTCCATACTTGATAGACTGATAATGACGAATATCAAAGACAACATTGATATCAAAAGAAGTTGGCCGTGCGAAAGGTTTAATGCGTCTACGTTTTTGTGAAGAATACATTATTAATAATAAATATAAAGTGATTTATATACGGCATTTTTGTTTATATACGCATGAGCACTTCGATGCGTTCTAAGAGCTTACATTTTTCTGTGGTATAAAGAGCATCATTAATTTGGACGCGGGATGGTGTTCTCATTGTAACTTGGGACACTATGCCCACGGGAATCAAGTATTCCGCCTCTTCGAAATCTGGACAACAATCCAATGTTGGGACAACCTGAACATATTGCGTATCCTTTGGAACAGCTTCGTGAACGCCCCCAGGACCACGGAATGTTTCAATACCGCCCGTGCGTTTAACGACAAAGGCGAGCCAGAGCTGGTCACCACGTTTAAGGCGTCCATCAGGAGGTTTCCACATGCGTGCAACACGAGAACGTCCACGTACATTGACGTTAAGCAGTCGCTGCCATTTAGAACCAGTGTCCATGTCATTATTTAAAATCCCAAAATAATTGAAATTGTCAAGGACTTTTTCGACCGTGTCGTATTTGAGGTCATCTTTGTCCTTTCCCGTACCACCCTCAAGAGTTGTACGCAACAAATGATTCAACACAGGAATATTTGCAACAACATTATGCGAACCATGATGTGTAGTATTTGCTGAACGTTCATCACCACGTTGGACAAATAAAACATCACCCTCCGAATAATGTTTTTCAAACCCACGAGTAAACGGACGTGCAAAAAGGGGCACCTGGGCAGTGGAGTTCACCATAGGTTCGGGTACATTATTGTGTAAAGTTGGATTCATAAGTGCTGATACAGACGGTTTTGAACCATAATCAGACTTGACAGCTGAAGAAGATTTAAACGAGAACGGCGCGTTCGAGTTGACATTGCCGAGACCGGGAGTTCCACTAAGTGATGCGATAGATACCATTTGTTATTGCAAAAAATCACAACCCTATTTATACTGTCAATACGTCGTTTGTGTTCCTCGGATTTTTTTCTGCGGCAAGTCGCGAAGCGACTCTATATATATGGGTCTTCACATATAAATGTCGTTCAACACATTTGTTCCTGATGAGTATCACTATTGGGACACTTCATATTGGCAACAATACACAATACTCGCCAACCTCGTTCGTGATTCATGGAGACAGAACCATCACGCAAGCGACGCGCTACAAGAGTATTTGCAAAAAATCGCGTCTTCGTTCGCGTCGGACGAAGACGCGGCATGGGACATTATTTGGAACAAAGAAAAAGAACGCTCAGACGTTCTCAAAACAATGTGGAAATTAAGAACAATGCTTCCTCAACACCAGTACGTCACAGAGATAAATGCACAGATTTTTCATGTTAAACATCACAGTGATTTACGGAAACTGCTAGATGAAAATGGATTGTTGTTCCGTTTTTTCCCGAACAAGGACGACCAAGAATTTCAAGCGGCGGCCATTCGAAACAATGAACACGCCATGACGTATCTCCCCGAGTTAGCTTCGCGGCCAGACGGAGTCTACACAAACAAAGGTGACAAGTTGAGCGCCATCGGTGATTTACATGGAGATTTTGCAGCAACTATCCGCGTTTTACAGAATATGAATATCATTCAGGTGGATGCAGACAAACACACGATCAATGTTCATCGCATGACGGTGAATCATGATAACCAGCTTCAGAAGTTGGCGAGTCCAGTGGAACTTCCATACGTGCCTCTGGATTATACCGCCTATACCTGGATATATGCAAATAACATGTTGGTGCAAACAGGAGACCTCTTTGACCGAGGTTTCAATTCGCGCGAAATTATTGAAGTATTCATGCATTTAGACAGCACTTCCGGCGATGGTCAAGTGGTTAATATGGCAGGCAATCATGAATTTATGCAGTATCAATATGGCATGTCTGAGATGGACTTTTATTATAAAGGGTACCAAATTCCCAAAGATAGTATGAGTTTTGGTCAGTCTCAGAATTGGGATACGAATCGGACCACAAATTTGGCACCAGGCAGCAAATATTTTGAGTGGATAGCACGGTTACCCATCATTGTGTACGAAACGAAATCAAAGACCGTTTTCTCACATGGTTGCGTTGTTGAAAAATGGACAAATGTGCAGGCAATAAATAAGAGTGTCGGTCAAATCTGGTACAATGTTAGAAGAGCATGGGAAAGCAGCCGCAGTATAACAACAGTCTTTGAGAACATTGCCTCCGACTCGCCTCTAAATTGTGTTATAAATGGCCGTCATACTGAAGCGTTGTCCGAGGTCGACGGACCGGTCTGGAATCGTTATTATAACAATGCCGTTAAACAACAACATAACGATGAGCTCCAAGACCAACTTGAAAGAACAGTCAAGTCGTTCGCAACAAATCATATGCAAGTCGATAGACTTATCTGTGCACATACCATTACAAACATGAAGCACATACAAGAGGAACTGACGATGGGCAACGACTGTAAATTTAAACCAGAGCAACATCCTGTTGGTCAAACTCCATCCGTGTGGTTTATTGATTTAGGGATGACAGAAGGTTATGGCGAAGGAAAAAGATGGGGAGGAGTTGAACTGACAACCTCTGAGGGGGGTGGAACACAAGTAGAAGCAAAACATCCGCATTGTTAATTATTTAAACGAATACGGTTTAATGGACTGTGTCTTGGAGGATACTTCTTTACTCAAAGGTCCTTTGTAATATTTGACAAGGTCGAGTTTGTGCTTGGACAATGCTATCCACTGTTTGATGGCGCCAGTATCTACTTTTGTACGTCCGGTAACGTTGTTACGGCTCAAAATTTGTTCTTTGCGCACGTGTCTCTGCATCGAATTAACAAAAGATATTTCCGAACCAACCATACGCTTCATATTCATCCTATGTTTAGAAAAATGCGCCTTACAAGTCTCCGCCGTGACATTAGGAGCCTCAATGCCTTGACGTTCCAACGGCTCTTTGACATGTGTTCGATACAAGTCAGCCTGTAAATTATAAATCTCGTCGTCTTTGATTTTCCCGACCATCTGGCTATCAATTTCTTGCATGCGTTGAATGACTGAGTGTGCTTCACCGGAACCTCCGTCGCCGTATTGGCATAACGCACATTGACAATCAAGGTCGTGAGATTCCTCTTCATCATCCGAGAAGTGACAGGGGACAAATTCGCCCGGGTCGTCTTCTTCCATCATTCCAGTATTGTCTGCCACGGCTTCAAAATCTAGATTAGGTAGGATATCCATTGCATTAAATAATATCTTATTTATACTTAATTATACTTAATTATACTTACTTTTGGGCTAACTTTCGGCCATACCACCAAGGGCATTGGCAAATATCATCCACCCTAAAAACGTTTTACTAACCAATGAATTTACACAATATATCATCTCAACGTATTGGTTCAACTTGATGATACGAATCGTTTCAGAGGTCTTCTTGTCCATGTTTGGTGCAACATCGGATTTCCACAACTGATAAAACTGAATCCCACCAAATAAGGAATATAAGAACGCGATGACCAACACAATCACATATACAAATTCAGGCGGCGACGCGTCCGATGTCTGAATTGTATACACAAACTTTCTTCCAAGAATACCCCACACCGCCAACATAGAAAACCAACCTGTAAAGTGAGCCGTCCATGCCATATTCTTTCTATCGTATTTAAGCTGTTCAGCAATCAGACCGAGCAACATGGTGACTACAGTCAGCGCCGCCACGCCTGCGATGACTAAACGGTCTCCAATACCAAGAACAAGAGCAATTGCTATTTGCATGAGGGTAGCCGAAATGGAGTACTCTATCATACGCAGGGAATTCGTTCCGGAGTCAACTTCTTCAATGTAATTTCGTACCCAAGGAGTTCCACACAAAGTAAATTTCCATTCCATCATCGCTACCGCTTGGAAAGCAAACGACAGGAAATGGAAAACAATCACGAGCCACCACAATGATAGTTCACTCGTGGTGGCTGTTTGGCGCCCAACACACCATTCATCGTTGATGGGAAACGCCATTTCTAGTCCATTTTTAGTGGCGTTGTTACATCGATAGCCTGTGGTATTTGTCATTGTGACATTTGCCATTTTATCTACCGGGAACCACGAATTCGCAGTTTCTGTTAATCGAAACACTTGGTCCTGGTTATCGTCAATAGACCACAAATATAAAGTGGCTATTGCGTTGATTAGATGAAGCAAAGCAGCGGCCCAATTAATTGACCAAAACCGAGGCGCTTTACCGCACGGACAACATCGGTCGAATAAACTGGTATGTACGTTGTCATAATATCCCCACGTTGGCATTTTGTTCTAGTGAATGTTCTTTTATAGTGTAAATTTTCAGACTATAAAAGCTTCATTCGCTAGAACAAAATGTCAACATTCAACATACCACCACAATGCCCAACAAACACCAACACCCTGAATCAAACCATTATCAATATAGGCGGTAAGAACATGACAATGTTGTGCACTAACGCGGGCAGGGACGCGGAACTTAACTTACAGTTCTTAGAAGACCCGTGGCTAGTTTTAGTTTCTCTAGCATTGATACTATATTGGGTCTATGATTGGTTCAGAAATAACAACCGCAGTTGTTTAACGGGTTGTTGTGATATTTTAACGGTTTGTTGTGATATTTTAGAAGGATGTTGGTGTGAGAAAATGTGTGTCAAAATGTGTGGTACCTGGAAACAAGTGAAATGGCGATTCATACAGATAAGTTCCATTTTCCCTCCGCACATTTTGATGCCGAAATTATGGTTTTATATTGCCTTCACATGGACTTGGTCACAGTATGTAATCAACAATGAGCTACCGAAAAATAATATTGTGGGATTTGTATCCTCGGTGTTAACACCGATAGCAGTCGCGTTGGGTCTTATTCTAAGCGATTCACTGACAAAACATCACGAAGCTATCCGGTTATACGAAGTCTACACTGGTGATATCGTTGCCTTTGCAATGGAAATACTCGCGTTTGTTGAAAACGCCGGTTATAAAGACGCACAGAAGTCAAGCACCACGCTTGCGTCAGCGTCAGCTATTGTAAGATGGAAATTAAATAACTTATCGGCCAATAATTATTCCCCTAATCCTTCTTCTATTTACAGTGTTCGAGAACAAGCAGTTGAATTACTTCAAATATTAGATGACTTCGACACTCACCGCCGCGCCGCACTTCCAGGCACATATACATGGAACACGTTTTGGACAACGTTTCTGCAGGTCAGTAATACAAAATATCCAAAGAATGTGGATTTTTTTAATAAGCCAGGGGTTGACATGTCGAATCCTCAAACTCTCACGAAGGAGATTAACCGCGAATTTAAAATTCCTAACGAACCCGGACAAGTTTGGAAACAACTCCCACTACTAGCGAAGGCGGTGAATCAAGAGACGCAACCGTGGCTGAACGACCCACTTCTCGCGAGACAGAATTTCCTATTGTCTATGGAACGTATATTTCAAACGCTGTACGTCTTGCCACAAGTTGCAAAATTGGAATTGAGAGATGCCATTTCTACGAGTAACAAATTCAAAACGGTACTACTCAAAACAATGAATGTAAGATATTGCAATCTATCGAGGAACAACCCAACTATACCTTTCCAGAAAAGTAGAATCGTTGATCCATATACAAAAATAACGGACGTTACAACAAAACTAAATGGTGATAAAGGCCTAACATTCACACAACTGTTTCTTCAAACGTTGTTGGACTACGTGAACGAATTACATCGAACAATTGGAGGCGAAACTCAAACACGAAGGACACTCTCAACGGCTTGGAGACGATTGTATGGCACGTATGGGGATATGGCGACAGTGAGGACATATAAATTGCCGCGTATTATTTCAATAACTATGGAAATTGCTTTGGTGTTCAGTTCACTAGTCTTACCTTTTTCACTATCGTTTGTTAGTGATGCCACCGCAATTGTGTTATGTGTTTTCGTGCAAGTTGTCTTTGTTGGACTCTTCGTCGGTGTTGAGACAGTTAGAAATCCATTTATCGCGACAGAAGACGCAATCGGGTTCGCAAATGTATCCAAAGCTGCGAAAGCAGCGCAAGAAGGTGTTCGGGAGCTATGGTTTGTTAGGGGGGTTATACAACAAGTAACTCCCCTCTCGTTGGATTTTATTTGTTCCGATATTGAAACTGGAAAACAAACTGGCGGTAAAAAACAAACTGGCGGTAGAAAACAAACTGGCGGTAAAAAACCTGGTAAAAAACCTGGTAAAAAACCTGGTAAAAAACCTAAGACTTCTGAAGAACAGGCAGCAAACTCAGGAACAAATAATATGGCGAAAAAGAACGTCGCGGAGCGCCGTTCTGGAGAAACTAAGGATGAGAGGTTGAATGAGACCGCTCCGTTGATTGATCGCGCTCCGTTGAATGCTTACCAAAGGAAGGCACATATACGTTTTTAATTAGCGAAGCGTCCAAGGCGTACCAGAAAGGCGCGCCGGGCCAATTTAAATCCATGTCCTTCGCATCTAGTAATATTTAGTTGCTAAACACACTGTGAAATGGAAGTTCATATTTTTTTATTGAGTACAATGAATGCTGCGGATACGGCCGTAAATCTAGAATCGTTATCGATTACATTTGATTGTCAAGAAGGTACAATCCAAAAATTTAAATATCCCTGTACGCACAGTCCAGTGTCCATTTCATTGTGGGTAGCTTGTATGCACCCGTTGGTAGAACATTTGGCTGCGTCTGTCGTACCACATATGGATGCTGTTGTCTGTTGGTATCATGACCACGACGGTCTTTCATGTTTGCAAGTGGAACAAGCGATGGGTCTATTACAACCTTTACACAACAATGTACGATTGATGGCGACCACGGCACCTCCAAAAAGGGAAGTGCACCAATCGAGAATACGTAAATATTACGACGAACATGGGTTTGCCATCGAGAGGTTGACAGAAACAATGGATAAGAATATAGAAGAAATATTACGTGTACACTTAGATATACAAAAAAATTTATAAATGTCAGACCGTTCTGAGACCATCAATGCCAAAAAACATCAATATATGTGGTATGTGTGAAAACATCAAAGCTACGGCGTATGTAGTCATGAATCCGCCAAAACTGAGTTGACAATAAGATGTGACACACTTACTATGTGTGAGACCGGAGTTTATTTTATCACACATGCCTTGCCATGCGGTAACAGCACAAGAAAAGAGTAGACACGACAGGATGGTCCAAACAACATTCAAACGGAATATTTTCGATTCGCGTTGTAATGACATTGCAGTGTGGACACCGAAAAGTACATTGCTAATAGCGAACACGACAAACGTGGCGACGCCAAACCCAGACAATGCAGAACCAACTTCAAAATGCGATTTTTCGGATGGTATTACAATCCAACCACGTGGTTCGCAGTCAAAGTCGTTGTCACTAGGATATAAAATACTAAAACACTTGGATGCGTTGGATGTAGTGATGTAGTTGAGATTTGTGTTGTTTGCCGCTTGGTTGGAATCCAGATTGACACCCAAAATAACGATAGTTGTTAGCGCGAGAATGTTTGCAAGGGTACTAAAAAAGACACGTATAATATGAATCGCGTCTTTGTTAACCGTCATTAGTGTAAAAAAAAAATGTTTATATAGTGTTTATCGTTGAGCCTTTTTTGATGACTATATTCAGCGTAGTATTGCGTTGTTTTTGTTGTTGGTTTGTTTGAGTTAATGTACTCATGAAAGTCTTGTCGACCATCCAACCGTTATGAATAGTCCAATTCAAAATAACAAACAATGAATTAATAACGGTACCACACCCACGGATGGATACTACGGACGCTGTCTCATTTTGCTGTATGGTATTTATTATTTCGTACGGATCATCCTCACGTCGTAACGTGTACTCATAATATCCTTTGGTGGGTGCAATCATTACAGTCAGACACGCCTTCGAATATTCTGTTGGGTCAATGTGTAATTCAACATTATAATTCAGACGCCTGAATACATCGACGGCAAACAAAAGGGATGTTTTGTTCTCTTCGCACGTTTTGTGTACAAAGGTGTCGCCTTGGGATAGAAATTGTTGAATGCGATTGACCCAATCTTGTTTCTGCATTTAATCATACGAGGGTATGTATATACTAAAACTTTTGAAACGCTCGTTGGATTGATTCCCCAGATGGGTCTAGCTGGGTTTTAAAATTTGCATGCCATTTACTAGCGGTACCTGTTGAACATGCGATGGATGACGGTTGGTAGAGTACAGTTGTTTCCGCACCTGGTTGTGCAAACAACGTTGTAAAAATCGTTCGGTATAAATATGCTTCTTTGGTGGTCGGGGTATTATACGGATACAGTTTTGAGGCCTTCGCAAAGGCGTCGTTCGAAATCTGACGTTCCGCATGTAAAAGAAGTGAGTCAATCCACGAGCAACCGACGGCATCTGAAAACTGGGCTTTGGTTCTGTCCACCACACAGTCGGGCACAATCCCACGAAAAGCTTCTCTGAGAAACCATTTTTCGGATTTGGGACCGTCTGGATGTGTTCCGGACATTTTGTGGACAGGTGGCAACTTGTTCATCGCAAAATCAACGACGTCTTTGTCTAAAAAGGGTACCCGGGTTTCGACGCCCCAATCGCCTAGGGTTTTGTTGGCGCGTTGACAATCGTACGCGTGTAGCTCTTGTAGTTTATGTTTGCACTCTTGTACCATAGCGGCCTCGTCTGGACAGTAGAGATTGTACAAATATCCAGCAAACAGCTCGTCCGACCCTTCGCCAGACAGTACCATCTTGATACCGCGTGTTTTGAGTACTTTGCCTAGTAACCACATCGGCGTCGACGCACGTACTGTCGTCACATCGTAGGTCTCAATGGCACGAATGACATCGCGTAGTGCATTGAGACCTTCTTCCACCGTATACTCGACGGACACGTGCGTCGTGCCGATTTGCTTCGCGACTTGTTTGGCAACCACAATGTCCGGTGAATCTTTGAGACCGATACAGAAAGAATGTACGACAGGGTAGTCTGGCCTGTGAATCCGAGCAAGTTTGACAGCTAGGGTAGCCACTATGGTAGAATCGAGACCACCAGAAAGCAACACACCCCATGGAACATCACCCGAAAGACGCTTGGCCACGGCTTTTGATATTTTCTCCACAATTCCTTCTGTCGTCGTTGTCTGTGCGGTCCAATCTGAGTACGGCTTCGTATAAGGAATAAATTCGGGCGATTGACCGAGGCCGAACACGGCCACTGTACCGGGTGGTACAATATGGACATTGGAGTCTGTTGGCATTGCTGCTAACAAAGTTGAAAATACATTGTTATCTGAGTAGTATAGTGGTACGACACCAATGGGGTCGCGCGCAACAATGACTTGTTTAGTGCTTTTGTTCCAAGCTACAAAAGCAAAAATACCGTCGAGGTGATGCACGCCATCTGGGCCATATTTCTCCAATAATTGAGGGACTATAAAACAATCCGTTTCGTTGTTTTTGGCTTGGTAGTTGTAAATTTCACCGTTCATGGTAACGACCCAATCTTTGTAGATAATTGGTTGAGCGCCTGCTTCTGGGTGGACGATGGATAGTCGCGTATGGCCAAGGTAGACATGTTCGTCCAAGTAACTCCCGTGTTCGTCTGGACCGCGTCTTTTGAGTACATCTAATGTATTTGGAATTGGACCTTCGATGACAGCTAAAATACCACACATCTCTAAACATCAAAGCAAATATAAATATAACAATTGACCGCTTCACTAATTAAACTTATTGGATTTTGTTATTTTAAACTATTTTTCGTTTTTTATTGGGAGGTCCGTCTTCCATGTCTTCGTCTTCATCTTCGTCTTCTTCAGAATCTGGATATCGAAGACAATCTGGATAACGTATATCATCGCGAATGGACGGGTCTGCGTCGATTAATTGTTCCATGGACTCTGCTAATGTTTGAGTTGGTTTACCGATTTTGACCGACCATTTTTTACATACTTCGTCGTCGATGTCACATTGAATACTATATCCATCTGCTGTTCTTGACGCTGATGCAGATGGAAGGGTCGAAGTCAAATACCGAGATTCGACGCTGTTGGCCAATACATTTTTGTATTTCAGTTCGCGCCCACCAGGTTGACGGTCGATGACGCGCATCACGTGAAAATAGTCGGAAGTCAGCGGACACGCTGTCAAAATACGTTTTTGCGCAGAGTACTTGTGTGTTTCTGCGGCCAGTGCGTCAAAGATGCCATCTGAACCGCCTGAAGAGTGGTTCAGGAGATGTGCAACATGGATATAGACGCCTTCGTTGTTGATAACGGCGGAATCGTATCTCTTTTTCCGTTTTGCACTGGTATCGAGTTGTGGAAATTTACTGTCTGAGACGGTAGCGCCAGGCGCGGGCATTTTGTATGGCTTGCTTTGGAATGAATGTTTCCCCATTTTGAGCAAGAAGTCGGAGATGTTGTTTTCGGAAGTACGTCCCTTTTCGAGCGGAATGCGTGAATTAATTTTTTTGACGAGTTGACGCAATCTAGGCAACTTGATGTAATCGGTGGAGTTATCCTCCTTATTCGATGGATTTTCAAATTGTGGACTGAACTTTTCCATTGACCAGATAGTGTTGAGAATCTTATGTTCAACGGGTGAGCGAAACTGGTCAGCAAACAATGACAATGTAAAGACGACCATCTCTTCCGTGACCTTTAGGAACGGCTCTATATCTGGAATCATTCCTTCGTGGAAAGACTGTCCATAATGCTGACCACCAGGCAAGTTGCAGACACGCTCAATGGCGGTCACAATCGCTTGATTGCGCGCAAACAATTTGACCCGTTCCCAATCACGTGGGCCTGGTCTGATGATTGAGTTTTTGGTCATTTTGTTCTTAAAACGTGGAATCAAAATATTACAGGCGGTATTGTCCACATTTTTAACGACACCTGTCCAGATGGCCTTTTCTACTAGCATCACACGGAACTGTTCTTCACGGGCTTCTTCAAAGAGTTGTTTGCGATGCGCTTTGTCATCGGAAGACATCATGCGTTCACCATTCATACAGTCGTCGATATCGCGACCACGGCGCTGTTGTTGTTCAAAGTTACCCCAGAAAAAACGTGTTTGTAAAGCTTCTTCGACGTCTCCTTTGGCATCGTTGGTCGCACCCATCCAAACGCCAATACATTCGGATTTGGTAATACGGGCAGACCGTTTTCCAGTCGCCTCGTCGGCACAAAACGTTTTACAAGAAACCTTTTGAGACGTGAGCTTTTCTTTAAACATTGTTTCCTGCGATGAATCCGCATTCGGGTTTTTAGCAGTGCGAAACATACCAGGTGGTGCTTCATGACATACCGTCGTGATATCATTACGATTGCCATCGACAGCATCGGATTTACCGGTCTGGTAGGACAAGACTTCAGTGGTCCCAGGAATCGATTCCTTTTCCATGACAAGAAAAAGGAACGACTTGGATGTAGCGCCATCGCCCGCTTGAAAACAATTCAAGTGGAGGCCAAAATCACGACGGAACGCGTCGTATCGCGCATGGTGAATGAGGTACATCATTCGGTGTGCCGTAGAAATCAGATAATATTGCTCGTATCCCTCGAAGATGGCAACCGCTCGGTTGGCAAAGACAGACAAAGAGGAGTCTTTGATTTGGTGTCGAACAATCTGAGACGACGAACTGGTGCGCCACGTCAGCATTTTAGAACAGACCTCCGAAATGGCCGCATCTGGGTCCAGACATTGTTTCTCCAGAGATTTGACGGCCCATTTTTGATAGTCGGCGTAGGAGTCCGCAAACAGTTCTGGGACATGTTCGTGTGGCGCACACTCTTTGACATAACGTGCTTTCGCCTGATATGCCAACGATGCAAACGCGGAACGGTCAGCCATACCACTGAGACGGGCGCGTTCCATATCTGCAGGAGTACGAATATCATATTCTGTCTCACAGTTTGCGTCATATTGGTCGTCGATATTTTTTTCAGGGATAGCGCGTTGTGCTTTCATCCAAGCTTGGTAATCAGGCAAATATTTGTTGCAAAAAATACCAGGGTGTAATTGCGCAGGTGTCAACCGAATCAAGTGTTCTTCCGTCGGGAATTCCAAACTTGACACTGGTATGTTTTGACCCGCCTCGCCGGTATACACTTGACGGTCGGAAAACATTGCATCTACAGTCTCTGGAATCTTGTTGAGCGCGTTGTCTATCGAGAAGATAAATCTAGGATTCGCGGTATTGCCATTGTCGGAAAGTGGGCGCTTTGGATTAATAATCCCGTCCATGGATGACGTGAATGCTTGAGAATTGGTATAACGGTCGGCCACCGTACGCACGTACATCTCTACACCAGAGACTAACATCCATTTTTGGTAACTTTGAAGGCCAGATAACGGGTCTGTTTTTCTCGTATTTGATTTACGAGCGACCGAGTCGCGGTGTAACTGACTCGATTCAATAAGCATTCTATTCAACGAATTTCCAAATTTCACATCTTTGTGTCGCGAAATGGCATGAATAATATAGCCCACTGCAGTATCTTTGACAGTAGTGGATGGTATCCACTGAAGCCACGTCTCGACGTAGGGAAACATGTCGGTTGGCATTTGGTCCAGTGGTAAATTGCCCGTTTCGTACACCATTTGAAGAAACAATTGTAAGTTAATTTCGTCAAAACGAGCTTTCGATATAGCGTGACGGACGTCCGAGAACTTGCTCGCTGCCGGTCGAAGCATGTCACGAGGGACATAGAGCGCCACATAGTCTTGAATGCCCGCTCGGACTGTTTTTGTTGTCGGTTTGGCGTATGAGTTATCGCCCCAAAGTGCAAGTGGTTCCATATGCATACCTGACATAATTGAAGTTTTATACCATTTTTTCGATAACTATTTTTGAATACACATATGCCAAACAAATGCGCAGAATCCAATTTTTTTAAAGCTTAATTAATATAAAGCGAACAAAACTTAAATTAAAGTACATGGAATTTACTTTACCGGCATTAACACAAGAAAGTTTCAGTCGATGGTGGAACAAAAAGGTGCCTAGGGACGACGACGTAGACGAGCGCATTGTTTACCCCGGTGTAAAATTAAATTGTTCAACAAAGTCGCGCGATTTACGCTCGCAAATTACTCCGAACCACGTCTTTGTTACTAAGGAACACGAAACAAATAAGTTTCACCATAAAGTACTGGGTTCCAACAACATCTTTATACAATTGCCCAAAAGATTATATTCTCATTGTTTCCGGAATATAAATATACACAGCATACCGACTGATAACCGTATTCTAGTACGGTTAACAGAGAATACCTCTGTTATTTTGCCGTACATTCCCGATGATTTTGTCTCACAAAAACGAACGAAGCGTTCTGTACAAACGAGAATGCGAAAACGCGACACTAAAAAAAAACGTAAAGTCGAACATCTTGAACCAGAGCATTATAACGGTTGGGTCACTAAAGTTATTTCACCCGCTACAGACCTGGCCGCCGACGAAGGTATCGATTCCTTTAAACTGTTCACGTACATTCGTTCTCAAATGCGGGAAAACGACAATAATTTAGACATATGCATACCAAACCCATTTTCTGGCGTTACATCTATCGAAGAAGTAAACGGGTCAGTAGAAAAACAAATTGCACTCACGACAATTGTACAATTTGTACACCATTACGCCAGACACATCTTTTAATTAATGTGACATCCCGACGATGTCGTTAACCAACCCTCTAATGAACGCGTATACAAGCAACACCCCTTGATGTTAACATCAAATTGAGATTCAGAGCCAAATAACTGTTTTTCTAGTTTTTGCAGAGAAGCATGTACCTGTTCTATCGTAGTTTCACCATTGGACGGCTCTACATCTTCCGATAATATGTCGTTTAAATCCTTCCTGATAATACGGTGCAAATTTAAAGTACGGCCAAAATAGGAATGTTCTGCGTTTATTGCTATTCGAGGAGGGACATGAAACATGACGTTTACAAAACTCAGTGTTTCTTGATATAAAATTTTGGGACTGTACGAACGAAATAACGACATAGTTCAATTGTGTCCAATGGATGTAAATACTCTGTCGACACAACTATTTAGCATTCTCTGACACAACTAATGTTGACCACTCTACAGAGACAGACAGCTCTCTTGAAAATGAGAATGATAGCGTTGCACATCGTCCTGACACCACCCGGATGTGTACACACACATCGACTCAAACAAATACATCACGATTATACCGAAATCGCTAGAAAGATGGGCTACAAAGGTAAACTAAATTTATTTACATGTGCTAGCTACATTTATTTCAAGATACTCGGGACTCATTTTGTTATTCGTAATCTCTGTGATTTATTTAAAGCATCAACATACGTTGAAAACTACATGAATCGTTATTTTGAAAATTCGAACAGACTCTTTTGAAGCCAGAGTAAGGACGGACTTTGGTGAGGTCCCGCACACAACCGTCGCTCAGCTTCTGTCAGCGGTTGACCGCGGTGAGCACACAACATCAAATCTGCTATCACCCAGGCAGGCGTCCCTTCTTGGACAACAGGAATACGCTCAGGGTCTTGTTGGACAATACGGTTATCTAGAGTATAGTAAATGTATTCACCTGTACGCTCATGATGCGGACCAAATGTATAAGAAGTTGAGGACCGATTATTGGTATGCTCGACCGGGAAATGACCTTGGAATTCTTGACCAAACATTTTTAGAATTTTTGATTATAAATAGCCACACATAAATAATTATATGAGATACTTATTCTTCATTTACATAAGTTTCACCGTCTCGGCAGCAGCAGCATTTGACCACACCAATTGTCAAACCAAAGAATCCGAACCATGGATGTGCGATTACATGAAACAACACAAGAAAAATTATTCGACATTTTCCGAGTTTCTTTTACGTAAAGCAAAGCTAAACTCAGTTGTTCATACCGAACAGTTTGGCTTCACATCGAAATCGGATATATTTCCACACGAACTTCGTAGTAATAATGCGTTTGCCTATGGAAACCACAAAAAATTAACACGTACAGAGACCAACATGCACATTCACTTAGAAGCCGTTCCAAAAATGAACCCCATCGATTGGCGTAATTTTAATCGTGTTACTTCCGTCAAGGACCAAGGCGATTGCGGCGGATGTTTTGCATTTGCCTCTGCAACAGTTCTCGAATTTTGGTCCGGTCGCCATCCAAAATCACTCTCTCCACAAAATCTCATGGACTGTACCTCTGGAACAGGTCGTCCAGATGTTGGGTGTGATGGTGGTCTGATGGAGTACGTGTTTGAATACGCTAAAAGACATCCTGTCACACTAGAGAGTGAATTTCCTTTCATCGGTAGATTGAAAACGTGTCCACGTAGAAAATTACGGACCAACGTAGCCGTCAACGACTTTAGAGTCCTCATGATTGAAGATAACTCCAAGGCAGAACAACAGTTTGAACATATCTTGCATCAATACGGACCTATCGCTGTGGGAATTGATTCGACATCAATGAACAACTACAGAGGAGGACTATTTTCAGCGAGTAGATGTACGAATGACATTGACCATGCCGTCACTATTGTTGGATATACAGACAAAGCATGGATTATCAAGAATTCATGGGGGTCAAACTGGGGTGTGAACGGATATCTATACTTAGAAAAAGGCAAAAACGCATGCGGCGTTGCTGAATATGCCGTCTATGTCAAAGACGCGACACCCAAACACGAGAAATTGCCCACTACATGGCACATGGACGCTTAGGTCCACATTATCCATCCCATAAATAGTGTCCACGACGCTAAACCACTGACAAATAAAATAAGTTGACATTTGGTACTGAAACTCCCTCGGATTTGACGGATGGATTTCTTTAATTCTGTGCGGTGGTCATCCAACTTTTCGCGCATATCGCGAAAATTTTGGTTCGACTGTAGTAGGATTTCGGAATTCATTTGAATCACGTGTCCAATTTTATCGTCCAACGCTGCGACGCGACTATCAAGTACACACACGCCTTGTTCTAATGAATCAAGACGCGAAGTCAATAATTTATCAGATTCAATTTGAATCATGTTTATAAGTGAAATAAACAAACCTTTATACTTTAATATTACTTTTTTTTTTAAATTATGCGAGACGAACACGTTTAGCCTCCTCTGTATCATCTTCGTCACGAAGGCGCTTCTTACTGATGGGTTCCTCGTCCATACTGTAAAGAACACCCTCCCCAGTTGCAGATGCCTCAGGATTCGAATGAACCTTGATGCCGTGACGCAGCGATACCTCAAACTTGATACCAAAGCCACCGTCCGGCATAAAATAGAAGGAAGGAGACACAACAGGTGCAATCTTGGCACCACGGGTGAGTTCCATCGTCTGCGTTACGTCGACGCCATCCACATCCTGTAGAGGGATAACGTTTGGTGTCTCTTCATTATCGTACGGGTATTGGCGCTGCGTAATCTTGAGTTGGCGGTAATCATTGTCCTCACGCTTGGCAACTGGCGAATTGAAAATGTCGTCAATCATGGTGCGGTACGTGCTCTCGTAAGTCTCACCCGTTTCGGCGGCCATCTCACGCGCATTGTCCTCGATTTCAGCCTTAGCTTTGACCAATAGATTAGCATCGTCAAGACAATGCTGAACACCAGTAGCGACAAACTTTTCCGCGTAATCAAAGAAAGCAACAGAGTCCGGATTTGCTGTATCTTCTTTAAGAGTACCCGTCAACTTCGCAGTCGCTTTCGTAACACCCGAAAACTTACCAAGTGTGCCAGACTGAAGGTCATTCCATTCGAGCTCGTGCACAGGCAAACGCGTGATAAAACGACGTCCCTCCGAGTCTTTGGCGTTGACATAATGTTTGCCACTCTGACCCTCAATCGTTTCAAATTTATACTCGCGCAGAGGCGCGTCAATGATGTCCATTGGGATACTGGAACCACCCGCCGTACCCGTGGAATACACCACAATGTCGGGCGTCAACGTGTACGTAATGCCAAATTTATCCTTGGACATACAGTATGGACGCATCGTAAAGACCATGGACAACACAGCGCCAGAATACACTTCAGGGACGGCTTCCATTTCAACGTACTTGCCACCAACGGGCTGGACGTAGCGGACACTGCGGGGGGTACCATCGCGATTGTAAGCGCGACATTTAATTGTAACTTTGGTGACACCCTCTTGATTCTTCAGTGGAATCGTGGCAGTCTTATGAAACGCTTCACGTGCCTTGACTTCCTGCTCTGCAGGTGTTTTATTCTTGTAATAACGACTGGCCTTGCTTCGAGCCGCCGTAGCAGCACCGCCAACATCAGCGTCGTACATCTGGTCAAGACCGGATTTGTTCAATTCGTCGAGACGCAAGAAAAAGTCGTCGCGCTCAGTCTGGAATCGTTCAGAACCACCATCTTTCAAAAGAGTGGCCAAAATATTCGAAGTAGCCGGCGTCTTGGCAAACTTGGAACGGTTGTAGTTACCACCTTCACCAATGTGAGGGTACAGTGACTCACACGGAGGAGTCATGAGCTTGTAGCCGTAACCAGCTTCATTTTGAAAATCGTAAAATGTTTCTTGTTTACCAGTGGCCTTGCTGAGACGCTGGGATTCAGAAAATTTCATTTCACCTTGGGTGCGAAAATTGAGCATTGTAAATTTTGGTAGTGAGTAAGCCATTTTTTTTTATTACTTTATTACCATCAAACATTTAAAAAAACTATTATTCACTACTTTTTTGTTTTTTTTAATTAAATTTATTAGGAGGTCCGCGTCCCACCGTCTAACCCTATGTATTCGTCACCTAGCATTTACCATCATAATGAACATGGCAACTGCTACTCCCAAATTCGGTATTATCAATGCAGCCGATGCGACGGCGTAAGGTTTTGACATGCAAAATGGACGACGACAATCACAGGCCGACAACTTACCACGGCCCGGAACTCGACACATGCACAGAAAAACAGAGTTTGTGATGTGCAAGACCGTTGAAATGAATATCAAAACCAACGACAACAAAAACATATTTTGGTTAAATCCAAGTAGAATTATTCCCGGGAACCATAGAACTTCAGCCGTCCAAAAAATGCACAACAACACAGTCAGTGCAGAATCGCCTAACAAAGTCGCGTCGACGGTCTTCTCAGCCTCTACCATTTCAAAAAAGAGCAGCTCCGTCTGTTTTCCGTCTATTTTATTGCGAGATACTTGTAATTTTCGTTCGGTTCCGAATTGGGAGAACATATACAGTATAATAATACAGTTATATACTACCGAAAATTAAATAGCTGACCCACTTCTATTGAGGCGCGCTCCGCGACAGTCGTAGAGCGCCTCAGAAAATCTCGGAACATTTTAATTGGAATCAAATCTTAGAATTTTAATTGGAATCAAATCTCAGAACATTTTAATCAAATCTCATAATTTTAATTGGAATCAAATCTCAGAACATTTTAATTGGAATCAAATCTCAGAATTTTAATTGGAATCAAATCTCAGAACATTTTAATTGGAATCAAATTTTAATTGGAATCAAATTTAATTGGAAGTCGCAGAGCGCCTTAGAATTTTAATTGGAATCAAATTTAATTGGAATCAAATTTAATTGGAATCAAATCTCAGAACATCTCGGAACATTTAAATTGGAATCAAATCTCAGAACATTTTAATCAAATCTCATAATTTTAATTGGAATCAAATCTCAGAACATTTTAATTGGAATCAAATCTCAGAATTTTAATTGGAATCAAATTTTAATTGGAATCAAATCTTAGAATTTTAATTGGAATCAAATTTTAATTGGAATCAAATTTAATTGGAATCAAATTTAATTGGAATCAAATCTCAGAACATCTCGGAACATTTAAATTGGAATCAAATTTAATTAGAATCAAATTTAATTGGAAGTCGCAGAGCGCCTCAGAATTTTAATTGGAATCAAATTTAATTGGAATCAAATCTTAGAAAATCGTCTAAGCCATCTTAGATCAAGGATGCGTTTATTATAAATACATTTATAAATCCAATGTATTACAAAGATAGAGTATATAGCCCCATCGACTTTGGAGAAAATGGTAAGAAAATCTAAAAAACGCACACGTGACCCAGCTCGTCCAAAACGTGCAATGACACCTTTTTTGTACTTTGCCTGTGCACAGCGTAAGATTCTGAAAGAGAACAATGAAAAGATGGCACTTCCGGAACAGAGTCGTAAAATCGCTCAGCTTTGGAAAGAGGTTGAGGACAAGTCCACATACATTGAACAATCTCAAGTTGACCAAGCGCGCTACAAAGAACAGATGAGTCACTACGTTCCTCCCAAGAAGATTAAGCGTCCCCGCAGTTCTTATGCTTTCTTTATGCGTGACGTCCGTGCAAGAATTGCTGCAGAAAATCCCGACAAGACTCCTCGCGAGTTGATGTCGGACATCGCCGCGGCGTGGAAATCTATTTCTGTCGATGACCGTACTCGTTACAACGAAATGGCTGAAAAGGACAAGCAGCGTTATGCTGATGAGAAAAGTGCTGAATAAAGTATAACCATAGAAGTATTCAAAACAATGTATTACAAAAAAAATTTCTCTATTTATGATTCGACATTTCCTTTTGTATGGGTTTGTGTGCTAACATGGTGGGTCGACCGTCTCTTCGTAGAATTAGGACATCGTTCTACAGATTCCCTTGTTTGTATCCACAACAACCTTCAATACATTCATTATCACCAATATATTACAACATTTTTACTAACAATGCAAGTATCCAAGGCTGTTTCCAAAAGGAGGCGTCAATTCTTGCGCGAATCCAAATTAGCAACTGCTATCACGGGAGTGGCAAATACAGTTGTCATAGCGATACTGCAAATGATATTGGTGTTTGCATGGACTTGTATTGTCTCTGTTTTATTGGACGTATCACCGTGGTTATGTATTCCTTATTTTCTTGAAAACCGCGCCATTATTTCTTTGGTGGCATTCGTATGTATTTTGACATTATTGCCTCTGGAATCAATATTTTGGGATTGGTCCATACAAAAAGGACTTGAAGTACAATTAATTTAATCTACTACACTGCGTTCACTTCTTCTTCTTCCGAACCACTGGAATCATCTAGTGTAAATACACCGTCTACATTTTTTTCTTCGTATGTATCAGTGGGAGCGAGCTCTTCGTCTTCGTCTAGGTCTACCTGTGTCGACGTAAGTTGTATTTCTTCTTCTTCGTCGTCGTCAAGACCGTCGTATTGAACTTTACCGTTGCGCCATCTTTTGAATGGTTCATTTTGTGTTATAAACCATGTACAACACATAATAATGGCGGACATAGTAGCCACGGTTATGGCTACATACACCATGGCCCCCGATTCTACCCACGGGTTTTCATTCGTATCGTTTACTGTGAAGTTCGTTGCATTCATGTCGTACAATGTTTAAAAGTCACTATATAGTGTCAATTGGAAAATCCCATAATGAAGCCAAAACTCCATTACTGTCGTTTCGCAGTCATTGGACTCTTAACACTATACACAAATTTGGTTCTGACAAATCTGGTCTCTTATCGTCAATATTGGTATACACAGTTGTACAACAATGGTACTGCTTTAAAACCATTACACGATACGTTTTTCGTTGATTGGGTAGCTGGCTATAATATACCTATACCGACGGGTATAGCATTGCGCGACATGGTGGATGTATGCACCTATGCCTGGGTTCTTTTAACGATATTGGTCTGGTTCCTATTTTCCAAAAAACCGATACTTATTGCGAAGGCATTAATGGCACAAATTATGTTAATTCCTGCGTTCTCCTTAGCACAACTGATGACAGTGGTACCCGATTCAACGCCAGATTGTTTGTCAGTGTTTAACATCCCAACTACAAAAAATATGGATTGGATTTTTTGGCGTTGGCCGTTGCGTGGATGTGGTAACATGTTATGGTCTTCCGATATCACACAGTTGGTCGTGTTTACGGCATTAGCTGTCCAAATGGTACCATCGAAACGTCATCGATTAGCAAACATAGTATGGATAGTGGGTGAGGTTTGGACATTCCTGACCATCATTTTCGCGTTTAGTTCGCGTTATCAGTACACGGTGGATGTTATCGCAACCTACATCGTGGTCAAACTGACAATGACAAATCCCACCGTCGAGTTCTTGGCCCGTTGGTTTTTTGTTCGTAATGGTGAATATTTTGAACGTGTACCGATGACAGAACTAACAAGAGTGACTATTTAATTTGCCTTAGACAACACGTATGAGTAATTCAAATGTTGTTGATAACATGCATTATTTAGTATCACATTTTAAAACACTATTGCCACAACGGCGCGAAAAACGTCGTCGCGGTGATGATAACACGAGGACCAACGTTACGAAACCAAGAATTCAAGGCGCTGTGGATATAACAGCAGTTGGTTGCCATGCAAACGAAACGATACAAAAACCCTCGCCAAATCAAACGACTTGAACGCGGACGATATATGTAACTTTGTAACTCTTTTGTGTGTGTTAGCCCTAATATAAACCATCGGTATTTTTTTGTTCCATATTTTGACGACAAGCGATTGTCCGGTCAATTGTGTAGATTTCAAACCAAATTTCACCGTTATATTGTTGATAAAATCAATAAACGCGAAATTTCTGAACGACATGCTACATCCCTTTGTATATTTACGACAAAATTTTTGTAATGTCCATGGAGACCACAGTTGAAGAGGTTCTCTTAAATGAACTGACCATAAATGGCGTTCTCTTGGACCAAACAGATATTGAGCGTCGAAATGACCCCCTATTAATCCTTTCACACCATCGCGTGTTTTATATTTTAGTTTAAAATGTTTTCCCCAGAGATACCAATCGTTTTCTTGGAACGTAAAATCACGATGAACCTGGGACCATGTAAATCGTGATTTTAATTGAGCGAAAGCGACAATTAAACGTATACAGTCAAATGGTATCATCTTTATTTTTGTTGTCCATCGATATTTATACTTTGTATTATGTTCGGAATATGTGCTTATAGAAATGGTACAATAAAAATAAATACAAATTAATTTATTCAACTTTATTCTACTGTCGCGCCAATTCTTAAAATGCCTACTTATGAAAACTATCTATCAGATGCATCTTTGACGTCTGGTTCCGAATCGGACGACGAAGAAGAGGAAAGTATATATGACGACCGCGATGAAGAGTACTGGTGTCTAGAAGAACTTTTAGAGCACCGTCGCCCACCTCCACCCATTGAATATCTTACAAAAATAGGTTACGTCGCATTGTACGGATGTGTCACAGACTCCATTAGAACTGACATTGAGTCTGTCGTTCCAGTTGGCTCTGCCTACTCGTGGCATGCTTTTTGGCGCGACGCACCTGAACCAGAAAGAGCGGAATTTTCTTACGATGATTGGAATATGATAGGAGAATATTGTATGCTATTGTGTGAATGTTGTACGGCAAATCCATCCATGATACAAATTCGTTCTTGTATTATTCGGATTCTGAGCCATGGGAAGTTTGTTTTGCAGGGCGCCGGCAGAGTTTCTTTGCCGGGGGTTCGTCGTCGTGTTTAGGGTCATCGTCATCGTCGTCATCGTCGTCGTCATCGTCGTCATCGTCGTCATCGTCGTCATCGTCGTCATCGTCGCATGGTTTCCAGTCAGACTCTGAATCTGAAGACAATTCTGGTTCTTCAAACATATGTTGCCAATCTTCACGCTGCCATTTATATTTGTCAGCCTCACGTTTCAATTTTTTCCAAGGCAATGGGTCTAGCCCGCCAAAATATACCGGACATGTGGCCGTGTCCGTAATTTCTTCAATGTTTGTCTGGTCTGTTGTGAATTCGACGATGTTTTGACCGTCGAAAAAGACAACGTCGCACGTTTTTAAACGTTTCGATACACGCTGTAAATAGACAAACCAGATGTCGTCCATTTTGTTCACACTTTCCCCCCCCGATAAAAAATCGACAGAAGTACCTGTAAACACCATATCTAGAAATTTTTTAGAGATTCGACCTTTAATTTGGGACATTTGTTCTCATAAGTCGAATATTTATATGTGCATTTGATGAAATAAGATTGGGATTTTCTAGGGTGGGATTTTCGGGACACCACCCGACGCTATTTAAATTAATATTGTTTTAATAAAATGTTTTTAACACAGTTTATAGGTTATATGTTTTTGATTGTTGCGTCGATTTCTTCATCGGTATCAATGAATTTTCAAAAATTGGCGCATTACGAATTAGAGTACATCGACCCTCGAACACGTCTGCAGAAACGTGCGACACCAGTTAAAACGTCTATCTTTCTACGACCACTTTTTATTATCGCTATCTTTTTATCATTTGCTGCTTCTACGATGGATTTTTTAGCATTGACGTGGTTGCCACCAATGACCGTTGGTATCTTTGGCGCGGTGTCTATCATTATTAATTTACTCGTGTCCAAAGTTATTCTCTTCGAACATCCAGATTCGAAAGAATGGATGTCTATTGGGTGCGTGATTCTGGGTTGTTTACTTGCCATTTCTTCCAATATATCCGACAATAATACGGAAACGCCCCCTCAACTTATTGAAAGATGGACTAGTTGTCTCTATATTGTTGCTAATTGGACAATACTATATTTATGTGCAGTGGCTCTTGAACATATTGAATTACCAAAAGTCATACAACGTTTCGGCTTTCCTTTTATCGGTGGTGCTCTTGGTGCTCAAAATGTCTGCATGGGAAAATATGTCGCGTATGCCGTCGAAAACTGGTCCATCACTGGTCACTTGACAGTACGGCCAGATGTCTTAGTATCGGTGGTTGTCCTACTTGTTGGCAGTGTCGTCGTGCACATTATTTGGCTAAATAAAGGTCTGGCAAAACATGACGCATACTACTGTATCATTGTGTATCAATCTTCTTGGTTTTTATTTACTACGTTGTCGGGCATAATCGTTTACAATAACATGGCAACTATGTCAGTCTTTGCACAAGTTATGTTTTTCTCGGGATGTTCTTTAGCTATGTACGGTGTGTGGAAAATATCCGTCATCCACCAAGATGTCGCGGAGCGGTAGTTCAAACGAAGGATAATTTGACGGTCTTCATATTTCTACCACAGTCTGCCATCGAACTTTCTTGCACCAATTTGTATAAATCGTGCGGGTGCATAGAATTAGGAACCTCAGAGGCCAACATGTCGCCCTCTTTCATTGCTGCAATGACTATCTCGGAACAGTACCAACGCGGTGACATCCCTAAATAAGTATACGACATGGGAGAAGGTGACAACGGAGCCCAATACATAAAATATCCCAAATGGTTGAACGAGTCGCCTTGGTGGTCTTTACAAAACGTCAACATGGTATCGTATTGTGACTTTGAACATTCCATTGACCTGAAAAACCATTCTTTCCTAGAAAAACGTTTTTTTTCTAAATGGACAGAACCCGAATATACGATTGAACACGCAAGTCCAGAGACCGAATCTTGGCCATCCTGTATTCCCTGTGGACAAAATAAAAGTTCAGCATGAATAAAAGGGGCGGTATCATCTTCTGTTGTAGCTAACGAGGCTGCTACTCTATTTAACCATGAAGATTCGAGGATATCTGAATCAGACCGGACAAAACACAACATAATCTTATGAGTCATTTTTATGAATATATATTAATCTCTTTTATATGTAATTTTAGTCACTCTCTACAGCAGATGATTCCGCAAACTCCATGCCTGAAGCTGAAGAAATTTTATCCGATGATTCTGCAAACTCCATGTCGGAATCTGTCTCTGCGGCGGACGAGCAAGGAAAGGACATACCGGAAGATGTCTTTCCCTTTTCCGAACCAGTGGAAGATTCTCCCTTCTCCGATGATTCTGCAAACTCCATGTCGGAATCTGTCTCTGCGGCGGACGATTCCGCAAACTCCATGCCGGAAGATGTCTTTCCCTTTTCCGAAGATTCTCCCTTCTCCGACGATTGTGCAAACTCCATGTCGGAATCCGTGTCCAAGGACGAGGACGCTGCAAACGGAAACTCGTTTTCTGATTGTTCAGCAAAATCTAATTCCTCATCGGAAGAAATCCAATCGTCTGTCATGTTTTGAATCATGGCCGACAATTCGCCCGGCTTCGACATCAATTCATCTTCGTCCAACATCATTAATCCCGGGGACACGGCTGCGGGTGAAACAGAAGTTTCAATCTTTCGAAATCCCCAACTCACGAAAGATTTTTCTCTTGTACCAAAATTTTCGTCATTAAACGGCTGTGTAACGACGGATTTTACATCTGGATTGTCATTGGACATTGTTTCGAGCGCAGACGACAGCAAAAATTTAGCACCACTTTCGGATGTTGCGATATCTTTCAAGACAAATACGTTTCCCTGTCCCTTTTTACCGTCGTTCCGGACAAACGTGTTTTTCTCAACGTAGATAGTACATATTGCTCTTGCATTGATATATTGTTTATTAGCTCTTCCACGTGGTGTGACCGCAAACTCCTTGGCGGTGTCCATTGGAACGTAAAAGATTCGAACAGAATCATTCTCAGACATATTGACAATATTACCACCCGAGAGCCATCCATCGGCACCGGCGCCGACAAGCCACTCTTGAGCTGGTCCAACAAAATCTTGGTCTATTGCTGATGTAAGTTCTCTGACGACATTACCTTTTCCCCAAGCTGCTTTATTGACCGACGAGTCAATCACGCTTCTGATTTGAGTGGCATCTCCAATCATATATGGCAAATCTTTGTCCACTACGATGGATGCAAATGTTTCTTGCTGTGTCGGTTCGTCCGCTACTGGCGCTTTAAATTCTGCGGCCGCGTCTTTCCACGATTTATCGTCGAAGACACCGGAAATGACACACCATTTGATAAACTCTCCTTCACTAATGGAACCGTCACCGTCGTCGTCGTTTTCACGAATGATTTTAGCTCCACCGCTCGCTTTGACTCTGGTTTTACCCTCAAAGTAGGCTCTCACCATCTCCAGCTCGCTTATCTTATCGTCACCATTGATATCATACGTCTCAAACACGTGTTTGACAAAGGCCAGTTGGTCCTCAGTGAGGGATTGCACAGCTAACGTAACGTGTTCATACCACCCTGCATCGTTTGCTTTCTTGAGCGTTTTTTTAGCAGTCGTTTTCCCAGTGTCAGACCGATGGTAATATTTACCATCGGCCTTGAACCACCACCCTGGATTTACTGTTTTGGAGCCGATTATTTTTGTTTCGTATGTTTTGATGAATCCTTTGATATTTTCGGGCAATTGGGCGCTGCGCGACGCGTTTTCTATCTCGACATCCATAGCTTCTTGTGCATCTTTATAAGCTTTCTCTTGTGTGAGTCGGAGTTCTTGTTGGGCGGCTTGTGCGAGCCTGAGCTCTTTGGCTTCTTTGACAGCTTCTTTGGCAGCTTCTTCCGCTTCTTGCGCTTTTTGGGCCAATTCATCCGCAGCTTCTTGGCTTGCTTTTTCTGTTTTTTCCGCTTCTTGGACGAGTTTGGCTTCCTCCACTGCTTTCGTTGCTTTTTCTTGAGCAATGTTTGCTTCTTTGCGTTCTTTGGCGGCTTGCGCTTGGACGAGTTTGGCTTCCTCCACTGCTTTCGTTGCTTTTTCTTGAGCAATGTTTGCTTCTTTGCGTTCTTTGGCGGCTTGGACGAGTTTAGCTTTGCGTAAGGCTTTTTCTTGAGCAATGTTTGCTTCTTTGCGGGCTTTGGCGTCTTGGACGAGTTTAGCTTTGCGTAAGGCTTTTTCTTGAGCAATGTTTGCTTCTTTGCGGGCTTTGGCGGCTTTTTCTTGTTGTTGAATGTTGCGTTCTAATTGACCGATGCGAGCAGACCGAGTACCGACAACGGTGACAGGCAGTTCCAATGAAACACGTTTACCCTCGTAAATATCTTTGAGTTCTTTGTGCAAGCCACGTGGATTAAGATACACCGTCGGTTCGATGAATTCAATCATGTGTACATAATTATCGTCGTAGGTTGTGCCTGTTTCACAGAGTTCAGCAATATAAATAGCAATTGATTTTGATTCGTTCGGCCCGTATGTTTCTGGCTCGTCGTTGTCGATACTGACGTTAGCAACTTCGCTTCCAAGATGTTGCTGCAATTGAACTACTCGGTCTTGGAATACACGAGTTGCAAAATTAGCATTCACAATGTGATGACTGGGATTTAACATGCGTTTAATTCTACCAGCGACACCCTTGCATTTTTGTTGAAATTGTGTGTCGTCACGTTCAAAGCGATACTGTTTGCGTTTGGCCGACGCGGCTTGACGTTTGATAACGGTGCTCAACTTGATTTTGTTGGACACAAAGTTACCATCGCGATAAGACAGACGTACTTCTCCAGAGGACAGACGAGGACGAATATCAGTGTCACCTGTAACGCCAATTTGTGACCAGGATGTCTGATAACAGTCATGTTCAGATTGCATTTCCCAATGATAGTCTTCGGGAACATCGACAGGTTCAGTGGGTTTGACGACACCGCGTCTGAAATGAATGTTCAATGAAGAAAATGACTTGGGCTCTTTCTTTTCTTCCTCTAATCGTTTCATGACTACCAGTTCGCGATTCGTGTTCTCAATCAACGCTTTAATTTTCTCTGCATTGATTTTATGCCGATGGGCTGAATTGACATTATAGACGAAATGATCAAGAAATGATTTTCCATTTTCATCTTGCCACTTTTGTGCACCAAACGAGATGTGAATGTTTGCATCCCTCTGTTTTGTTTCACCTGCTGGAAGTCGTTCGACTTTAGACAGGACGCTAGAAATACTGTTTTCCTTGGAGAGTGCTTTTTCCAACTTTTGCAAAAATGCCTCTTTTGCATCAATCAGTGATTTGTGAGAATGTCTTTTTTCTTGAATGTTGACTGTTTTCATAGAATCCGTTTACTTATCGACATGCGTATATATAGGGTTGTTTTTCAAAAATGAATGCAACGGTGTTGTCGACAACATCGCATAAATGTGTACCGTGATGCACAACGACCAAAGTGCCAGCGTTATTTAATCTATACCATAGGCATGGTTCTGTTATGTATCGTAGGATGGACTGTCCTCCGAGACACAACACCTGTTATTATTAAAATGTCGGACCTAGAGGATTTGAACAAACCACCTGGAGCGATAGTGGGTTCTGATAACTTAGAAGACGTATATTGGCGTGTTAAAATGCGCCATGTCAATACTATACTAGCGGAAGAATGCAAAGAGACAGATTACAGCCTTTTTACGCATAAAAATATCGAATTGGACGGTGCTCCCATGAAAGAATCTTATATATACATTTGTTCGGAAGACCCAGTTGTGAACGCCCGTGTAGTTCTTTCGGGACAATCAGTGAAGTCTGTCCAATGCAAGGAAACCTACGCTTCCGAAACAAAGGTGATAACACGCGAATATCCCTTTTCACTCAAATATATTTCGGGCATTACGTTTATGCCTGTAACAAAAGTGATCCGTACCGCCGCTCAAGCATGCTTGTGGCAACACGCCATCGAAATTGTAGAATCACGTTGGTAAAAAAGGTATAAAAGGACCGACACTTTTTGGTAAATATGGATCAAGGTATAGCATTACCACACCAAAGTATGCATCAGTATACTAAAGTATTGCGAACGACACCCATGTTGTACATGTGTCGTAACGTGATTCACCATCATCTGTTTGGCAACGGTATCGAATTTTCCCATCGTCGTGGTCGTGTCAGACCTGACCCCCACATGCAAGAAATTATGACCGACTATTGGTTGCCATGCTGTCGTCAACTGATAGACCAGGCGCTCGCTATTGGCATTGGTATTATTCGCATTGTTCATTTGGAGGATGGTCTCAAAGTTCCAGTAGTGATAGACCCAGCGGCGTGTCGCGTTAAAATGAACTATGTTCTCGGTCTGCGCGAATACATGGTCCTCGATGAACAACAAAATGAAATCCCTGATACCCATGTTTTTGACCTGTTTGGACATTCGCCCGACGTGTCTGGACAAATGACGTCGGTTGTCGCGAATTTAATGCCAGAAATCCAATACGTCAATATATTGCGGGGCACGTGTATTGCCATGGAACAGAAACGCGCTGACCCAGTTCTAATGACAGAAGCCGTGGATACGAAAGTAGATAATGTAGAGGGTGTTAATTACGATTACTATGCCGATGGTGACATGCAAGACACAAGTTCCGATAACAAATTTAATCGCGACCGTCATAATGTTTCTGCCCTGCGTAATCAACAGGTGATGTACGACGATTTTTTTGCGGGTGGAAGACCCGCATCTGTTGGTGGTAATGTACTCGGAAACTTGGTCAATATACCACTCGGGCAAAAAATTGTCAATGTACCCATGCAAACGGGTCGTGGCGATATTAACGCACAAATTAAAACATTTCAAGACGTTGTTTGTGGCGTGATGGGCATTCCAAGGGGACTGCTTATGTCCGACACCCCACACAAGTCTGACGAAGAGGGTACACACCAAACGTTCAAAAAAACCATCCTTGGTTGGAAAACTGGAGTGCAAGCTGTATGTGAACAAATTTATTCCATCATCTACGCCGAGGATATCCAACAACAATTGTTAAAAGCAATCAAAAACAAGAAGAGAAAAAGAACAGACATTGCAGACGTGTACGTGCTTAAAAAGCGCCTACAAGTGGAAATTATTTTTCCGATTTCACCATTCCTTTCACACGGGGAATTGTACTCACACTATCAGAATGGTGTCATTTCATGGAAAACGTACTCGCAACACGCATGTTCAAATGCCTCCCTACCATACGAACAATTGGGTGAACCATCTACAGAGATAACCACTACCGCCGGTGATGGTTCTAATGTTAGCGAAGCGGCCGGTTCTAAACAGAATATAGAAGAAGAAGAAGAAGATTAATTTGATTCGTGATACATTGCATCATAAGATGCTAAAATTTTATAATCTATATGAGACAAATAATGTTGGGTTCCTCTGCATGTCACTGCCACAAACAACGCACCATGACTAGGTTTCGTAGCTGATTGTTCCTGTTTTACGCGCAACTCCACGATTTTATGACTTTGTGTGTCAGAAGACGTCGACATAAGCCTCTCCAGTGTACCCGAAGATAATTCCATACACGTTGCGGACGAATGGACTCCAGGTCTTCTGAAATTAACTCGGAGTGTGAGGTCCGATTTTTTGAGAGCCGCTGTAATTTTTTCGATGGACATCGCAGTTCCGTACATTTCCGTTGTTTGGTAGAGCGTGGTGCCACTACTTTCGACTTTTCGCGTTTCGTTCATTTCAAACAAATCTTTACCTTGTGTTCTTAACTCTTTCAAAGCACTGGCTTGTTGCGTAACATGCTCTTTGTTATAATTATTAAGACCGACCGGTTTAACAGTCGCTTCGAGAATAATATGGTGTTTGGACGTGACAGGCGTGGAATCAACTGGACAGGGCGATGTGTCGGGTGAACGAAAAGCTAACCGAGACATATTTAATAATAGAAACAATAATACTTTATATACTGATTTTTATTAAAAAACAAATTAAAAATCTATTTTTAACGTTTTAATTAACCCTCTGTCAACTCCGACCGAGTCTACTGATGTCGTCGCTTTGAAGTCTACTAACGCTTTTAAGTCGACTGGTACGATGGGCAAAGATAATAACTTACCGAACCAAGCCACGATTAATGCGATGCAAATGAAAATAACGTTTTCGGTCGAACATCCCATGTCTACGGAATCACGCACGATGTGTACTAAAACGACGTACACTATAGCCATACCTACTAAAGAAAAAATATCTCCCCATCGAGACCGTGTAGTAGGAGCGCAACACGAAACATGCGTCTCTGTCGACCACACAGTTGAAAAATAGAGTTCACGAATCACAAAGACGATAATGTGCCATGAAATCATGGATAAAAATATAGTGCGCCATTCCGAATCGTCATCCTTTAAAAGATGGTGCAACGTTATTGACAAGTACAGCCAAAACAATCCAAGAACAACGTCATGAACAAGCCACATCGCAACATATTTACGAAAGGAATAGAGTTGCTTATCCACGTCGTTGTCGATGTCGTTGTCTTTCTTAACCTTTTCCTCGGCACATTGGATAAGACAAATGAAATAAGGCAACAGTGCCATCAACCAGAGACTGGTCGTCACTGTCCAGGCCACTTGGACTGGGAAGCTTTCCTGCCAAAATGTATCGCGGTGTGTAAACGATACATAACATGATACCGTCGCAGATAAGCCCGCAAGACCACGTCCGATGCACGTCAATGTCAACACACTTTTACTATTCGTACAACCTATATATGGTATACAACAGGGTGTTGTTTGACGCATGATTTCATGCGCATTCTGTAATGTACGATTCGAATATAATTCGAAAGAGGACGCAATGGTTGTCGAAATAAATGTGACTGATAGAGTAACAAACCACCAATATACATTGTGTTCGTACCAAGATAGTGCCGCACCGGAGAGACTAATGGTTGCCACTAAATGTAACAACAAAGAAGGCCATCGAAGCGTAAATATCAAGGCCACTAAAACAGATATACCGACGATATACATTAACATCAACTGTACTGATGATTTTATAGTGCATTTTTAGAAAAGTATTTAGAGAACACTTTTTCCGGTTGTTCAACCAACCGCTCATACTTGGCTGTGGTTTGATTCTTAAATATTTCATTCTTACGTAAACGATTTAGACGCGTCTTTTCAGCATGACAACCAGGGCACAGCGCCTGTAAATTCTCAGAGACGTCCGCGCCACCATCTTGTAATTCATCGATGTGGTCTACTTCGAAATTAGGCGGTATCGGAAATAGTCCACACATGTTGCACTTGTACTCTTGTCTGTAGGCTATCTCCACTCGCAAAGACCGACTTAACACGCGTTTGGGAATTTTTTTACAGTAAGGCTTTAAATCCCGATTAAATTTCGACAGTGAATCTGACGTTTTATAGGAATTTTCCATGGACCACTGTATAAATTGACATGCCATCTTACACGGCACGCATTTTATATTGTCATAAAACGCCATATTTAAAGACTTGTAACGATACTCAAATTGGTCTATAAGTAATTCAAATGTCTGTTCGTTCAGATTCATCTCTCTTCGGACGTCTTCCACACCCACGAAATGTTGGAAATTGATTTTATACAAATTCATCACTAATGTGTCACTATTTATTAAAGATCCGATTTATAGGTATATAAATGCCTTTTTTAGTGGTACATGAATGTTACTCGGGAACCTCCAGACCTCATAGACCCGACTATGATCAAGAGACAGAGGCTTGAACCAACTATCATTTATAGGCCTGACGTCGGCACACAACAAAAAACAAAAATACAAATCAATATAACCCCTACAGTGCACACGGTGCGCGAACCAACACCAGAGCAGGAGCGACAGCGAATCGTCCGTGAAAAATCGAGGACAAATATTATAGAAATTCGCTTCAAGAAAGCCATCCGCATCAACGACTCAACAACTTTAATCAAATGTCTCGAGTCAGGATTAAAGCCTTCGACGCTACAATGGTTGCAAATCGTCGGTAAAATGCACGTAGCGACTGCCATCAACTGTGTGAAACTCGCTAGAACACTAGAAGCACCATGTATCTCCTCCGCGATCCGAAGACAACACAGAGCCTTGTTTAAAGAAGTATTGACAAGAGTCAACGAGGTACCAAGAACACAAATGGAAAGTCTCATGACAGTCCCAGCATATTACTTGGGCATTTGTCTAGACAAAGGTCTCGACCCAAATGTCCGATTGAAAAATAAGCGCCTGCCCCTCGAACATGCTTGCTCACATTCACGCATTGCGCACATTGAAATTCTTTTAAAAGACGAAAGGACTACCGTCTCGCAAAATGTTTGTCGTTTTATGATTCGACAGGCCAAACAACAAAAATTCGCTGATAGGGCCATAGAACTATGTGAAGACATTGTACCCAATATGATTTTGGAAGCCGTAGTGGCCAATGTTACATCCGCCCTCTGTTCTATTATGAAAAAATTAGAATCCAAATACGAACCCAGTGGGGAATGGGAGGACATTACCCACATGATGCAGTGTCCCATTTTAAACGACTATACTACCGATATCGTCAAAACACCCATCAATGACCACTATTACGACAGACAATCGTTGTTAAAATGGGTACGGGAGAAAGGAACGGACCCCATGACGAGAGAACCACTACAAGAGTCCGACTTGTTATTAAGGTCGGAATTTTTAAAAGAGTACGCCACTACATTACAAGCTAAAATTAAAAAGTTAGAATGATTTTTTTATACTATTTAACCAATCTGTATTTTGTATTATTATGCTTTGGCCACTATTCATTTTACCCATGACAATTTTAGCCATGGGTGACGGACAGGTAGTCAAACGTGGAGAAGAAATAGACCGACAATTTAAGTTTTGTTGCGAGGCTATGGTAGCTTCGTGCAAAGCGTGCAAGCTAAAACAAACGACTAAAGAATATTGTCAAAACAATCCGAATGTGCAGGGTTGTGGATGTACCACGGATATGAAAGAATGTTTAGATGGAACCCGTTTGAGCAGAGATGCCAACTGTGCCTTCCCAATGTGTCCCGAAGAAAAACCTCCAGAATGCGAGTCGTGCGTAACGTGGTTTGACGGGTGCAGCACCCACAGAGCATCCTGCGTTTCCAAAAAAACGACGCATGCTCACCATGTAACTAACCCACCAAAAAAATAACACTATAAATACAAGTCACCCCACATAAATAATGAAACGTCTTTTACTTGCACTCAGTCTCACATCTGCACAAGCATTTCAACCCGCTGACAAAAGTGAACTTATCCAATCACTGGAAGACGACTGTGCCACACCGGATGCAGACATCAGTCAATGGGACACTTCTCTGATCACCGACATGAGTGACTTGTTTTATACAGTGTCTTGTAAGAGTACATTCAACAAACCAATCAGAAGCTGGAACACGTCCAAAGTGTGGAACATGAAGAACATGTTTTTGCGTGCCTATGCTTTCAACCAACCGATTGGCGAGTGGGACACGTCCAGTGTGACGAATATGGAGGGCATGTTTCTGGCTGCCCAAGCTTTCAACCAGCCGATTGGCGAGTGGGACACGTCGCAAGTGACTGGTATGAGTAGGATGATTTCTGGTGCCGCGGCGTTTAACCAACCGATTGGCGAGTGGGACACGTCAAAAGTGATAACTATGGTTGATATGTTTCTTTTTGCCGCGGCGTTCGACCAACCACTGAACTCATGGGACACGTCCAGTGTGGTGGATATGACTGGCATGTTTATGAATGCCGCAGCGTTTAACCAGCCGCTGACGTTCAACACAGAGCAGGTGATGAACATGCGTTTCATGTTTTTTGGTGCCCACGCGTTCAATCAGCCGCTGACGTTCGACACAGAGCAGGTGATGAACATGCGTTTCATGTTTTTTGGTGCCCACGCGTTCAATCAGCCGCTGACGTTCGACACAGCCAAGGTGACGACTATGCGTTTCATGTTTGCTGGTGCCCACGCGTTCAATCAGTCACTGGCGTTCAACACAGAGCGGGTGAGGAACATGGAGTTCATGTTTTCTGAAGCCAGAGCGTTCAATAAGCCGCTGACGTTGTTCGACACGTCCAAGGTGACGGATATGCGTAACATGTTTCAGGGTGCCGCGGCGTTCAACCAACCACTGAACTCATGGGACACGTCCAGTGTGGTGGATATGACTGGCATGTTTATGAATGCCGCAGCGTTTAACCAGCCGCTGAACTCATGGGACACGTCCAGTGTGGTGAAGATGATATACATGTTTTCTGGTGCCGCAGCGTTTAATCAACCATTGTTTGATATCCCGCCCACTGCTGCCATACATAATATGTTTGATGGTGCCACAACGCCAACGCCAACTTCAGTACCAACGCCTACACCTACACCTACGCCAACACCCACGACTACGCCCACGACTACGCCAGCACCAACACCTCCGCCAGCACCTACACCAATAACAGTTGTATTTGGACCAGGTGTCTCAAAAATAGAAGCATGTGCCGAAGATACCGTCCTCGTTATATGGAATGGCTTTCATGATTTAGTGGAGACAGAAGCTGCGGATTGCAGCTCCAACGTCACAAAAGAAATTTGGGGGGATGCAACAAATATCAACCAAACGTTCACTATATTAGGCGGTATGATTCAAGGCCAAACGCGTTATTTCAAGTGTTCTCATCATTGTGGTCCAGACAAGGCGCGCATTGAAGTTACGTGTCCGTATGAGATTGATCCAAACCATCGTGCACCGATAAATATGTCGGGTTCTGATTTGGAAATAAATGGTATTCTGGTTGTTATCATCGTCGCAATACTATTGGCTATATTATATAGACCACGTTGTGACCTTCACAGTGAGGACGATGAGGTCAGTGTTACTAATAAAGAGGTGGATGAGTTAAATAAACTTCTACTCGAAAAGCCATTAAAATGGGTTCCGTAAAAATTAAAAAAAGTTGGCCGCTTCGCTAATAATTTGTTTTAGTTTCTGGCGGAGGACGAAGAGGAGGACGAAGACGAAGACGAACTTTAAAACATATTTTCCGTCAAAATTACTAGACGATTAATAATATAAGTAACACATATTCAACATTAAAACTATTTATTTTTATATCAATGTATTATGTTGTTGTTTCTATTAATTGGTTGCGTGTCCGCGACATTGAATGGAATATTATATATCAATTTACCAGCGGCAAAACAACGGAGGCGTGCCTTCAAACAAACCTGGAAATCAGAATGGAAAACCATATCCAAAAACAATCCGATGATGATTCGTGGGATTGAAACGCCGGGCAATGGTCATATTGGCACCGGTCTTTCACACATAAAAGCGCTGCGAACTGCCTACAATTTAGGCTGGAATACCACTTTGATTCTGGAAGATGATGCGCACCCGGTAGGAATATCATTATTGAACGTGAGCTCCATAAAAAAGGATTGGTTTGTGATTCGTCTCGCAGGCGCCGAACGTGAAAAATGCGATGCTAAAAAATATGAAGCTACCCACCTTGAATATTCGGAAACATGTCTTAGTACTGGCACCCACGCGTACATCGTAAGACGCGATTTCATACCCGTGTTATTGCGTGTTTGGGAACAGACCGTAGTGCTACTGCCTCCTTTATGGAGACCTTTTGAATCAAGGGCCATCGACGGTATTCACTATATGCTTCAATCGGAATATCAGTCAAAATGGTTGTACGTGACACATGCAAACGGTTCAGAATTTGTTAGGCACGGTATGTTTGCATCACATACGCCTAAAAAAACATTGGAAAAATGGAGAGACATGAACATTCCGTACGGGTTTACACCTTATCTTCATGGGTCCCAACAACCTTTCTGTAATTCATCCGTTGAATTAAAGGAGCTATGTTATGGACCACATAGTGAATTTGAAAAGATTGTGCAACGTGGTTATGCCCAGGTGGTGTCTGGCCAATACGAAAAAGCACGCCGTCACTACAGAAAGGCCTTCGAATGTCTTTTCTTTTCAGAAACTTTTAATTGTAAAGAAAGCAGCCTTTTACGAAATTATGAACCCCAAGAAATAACAGATTTAGTGGCAGGCATATAAGTGGACCGAACAGTAAACAAATTTTGTTTAATTGTTTGTTTAATTGTTTATATCTACTCGGTAGAAGGGGACATGACATTTATTCAAGACACAACATAACAGTCAATATGGTTACGATGAGAATACCAAACGTCTTTTTTTACGTTTACCAGAAATCCGATGGAACCAGCGAATTTAAATTGAAATAAGCACCTACCGTGCGGCAAAGCGGTGCAAATTACTGTAATAACGGTGACCACGTGTTAAATTTGGCCAACTTTGCAGCTTTTTTGTCATTGTTTGTCAAATACCTGAAAACGGCAGGGGTTTTGATTTTTTCAAGTTTTGTTTTTTTTTGTCGGTGAGCAATTCGCATCTGAGACTGTGCTCTAAAAATAATATCATGGTTCTTGTTTAATTCACTCTGGACTCTGCTAATCTCAGCATGGTTAATCTCGGCACCTCTTGTCAATTCTTTTCTTTCATAATTCAATTTTCTAATTTTGGTATAGGCATCTGGAATAGAGCATCGAATGACCGTAATACGTCGGTTGTATTCTGTCTTTATCCTTTTGGCTGCAGGACAGATTGGGCTGACCAAAACAGTGGGCAACAGGCCACTCTTTATCGCCAGTCGCTTTTTCCCCACGTCGGGCCTTTGTAATTGCCTGCTTTTGGGACGATTTGGTAAATGCAATTGTTTGGACGTAATAGGGATGTGAAACAAGTCAACCGACCTTGTTGATAGTCTACTGACCTCGTCATTGCATACCCATTCGTCTTCTGACTCGCATGAGTCCATCACATTGGTATTGTTTCGTGTCGTTGACATTGTAGGCTGTTGTGTTTTAATTGAAAGTCGTGGAGCGCCGTCGCGGAGCGCCATTTAATTTAAATCAAATCGTCACGGAGCGCCTTTTAATTTGACTCCGAATTTGGCGCTGTGCGACATCTGTGACGTGTTATTGTTTGTTGTATATAAGTCAGTTTTATTCATGTGTGAATGATGACCAAGTATTTGGAAAGTATTTCTGTATGCGCTGTTATTTTCCTATTAATCGCGTCAATAGTCTGTATTTATCTGGAGCTGTATACAAGCGCCATACTTATTTTTGTGACTACATTTGCAATTGGACTGTTTGTTGCATATACGAATCGTATCAGCCGAGCACCAGTGACACCCGTAGAAGAGACAGTAAACCTGGAGATTTAAAATAAAACATTAAAATTATTGTATATATGTTTAGAGCTCGTCTTCGTCTTCCTCTTCGTCGTCGTCCTCTTCGCTCTCTGGTGTAGTGGATTGATACGCTGCCGAAATGATAGGATTTGCCACTGCTTCAAGTTCTTTCTGTTTGGCGTCGTAGTCTTCCTTTTCAGCCTCTTGATTGTCATCCAACCATTCAAGTGTTTCTTTGATGGCTTCGTCCAATGAGCCGCGGTCTTCTTCTGAAATATCCAGTGGTTTTTCTTCGTCTTCTAGGGTGGTTTTGAGTTGATAACAGTAACTTTCGAGTGCATTGCGACCGTCGATTCTGTCTTTCGTGCGCTTGTCTTCTTCAGCAAATTCCTCGGCCTCTTGCACCATGCGCTCAATCTCTTCCTCTGAAAGACGGCCCTTTTCGGCAGTAATGGTAATTTTCTCTGACTTGCCAGAAGCTTTGTCTTCCGCAGAGACCTGTAAGATACCATTGGCGTCAATTTCGAAGGTGACTTCAATCTGTGGAACGCCGCGCGGCGCTGGTGGGATACCTGTGAGTTCAAACTTGCCCAATTGGTGGTTGTCTTTGGTCATGGTGCGTTCACCCTCAAAGACCTGAATCATGACAGCGGGTTGATTATCTTGGTACGTCGAAAACGTCTGAGATTTCTTCGTGGGAATGACGGAATTACGCTGAATGAGTTTGGTCATCACGCCACCGACTGTTTCGATGCCCAGTGACAGAGGGGCGACATCCAACAGAAGGATATCTTTGGTGGTTTCGCCACCTTCGCCCGAGAGAATACCACCCTGGACGGCGGCACCATAAGCGATGGCCTCGTCGGGATTAATGCCCGTGTTGACTTTTTTACCATTAAAAAAATCAGTAATCATTGAACGTACTTTTGGAATACGTGTTGAACCGCCGACCAGGACAATTTCGTCCACTTCTGCCTTTTTTAGACCTGCGTCGGACAACACTTTGGCGACAGGGCCTAATGTTTTCTTAAACAGGTCTTGGTTTAATTCTTCAAATCGTGCTCGAGTCAACGATTCGGAAAAATCGATGCCATCGTGCAACGCTTCGATTTCGGCCCTCGCCTGTGGCTGTGTTGAGAGAGCCCGTTTGACACGTTCCGATTCGCGTCGGAGTTTTTGCATCGCGCGTTTGTTCTCCTTCAGACTGACTTTGTGTTTCTTTTTGAACATTTTCATAAAATACTTCATGATACGTTGATCAAAATCTTCACCACCGAGATGTGTATCACCATTGGTAGCCAACACTTCAAATACACCGTTGTCAATAGTCAATAATGAGACATCAAAGGTGCCACCACCCAAATCGAATACCAGAATATTCTTTTCACCACCTTTTTTATCAAGTCCATAGGCAATGGCTGCTGCGGTGGGTTCGTTGATGATTCGTTCGACGTTGAGCCCGGATATGGTGCCAGCATCTTTGGTAGCTTGTCGCTGGGCATCATTAAAGTAGGCCGGTACCGTGACTACTGCATTTTTGATTTCCTTGTCGAGATACGACTCGGCCGTGGAGCGCATTTTCTGGAGAATCATAGAAGACACTTCTTCCGGTGCAAATTGTTTCTTTTCACCAGCGACGGTGACCTCGACATAGGGTTTACCTTTTTTGTTGACCAAATCGAAAGGAAACATTTTTTTATCCGCTTGGACAGATTTGTCGGAAAATTTGCGACCAATCAAACGCTTCACATCGAAGACAGTATTCTCAGGATTGATAGTGGCTTGATTTTTGGCCGCGTCACCCACTAAACGGTCGGCACCCGACCAAGCGACGTACGAGGGTGTAATACGATTGCCCTGGTCATTGGCAATGATTTCAACCTGACCGTTCTTGAAAACACCCACACATGAGTATGTGGTGCCCAAGTCTATACCGATAGTAGTACCGACAAGTTCGTCGTCATCCTGGGCCAAAACATAAGGAAATAATAGTGTGAATAAAATTAACTTGAACATTGTCTTTTATAAAATAATAGACCACATATATTTTAATTTGAAAATGTGTTACTTTTATGATTTTTAGAAAAAGACAAGTATAAATGGAGATTTCATATGTCTAAATCAGATGACAAAATATAAAATTATTGAAGAATTAGGCGAAGGTGATAATGCTATAGTTTTCTCAGTGGAAAGGGAAAACTTTTCGAATAAACAATTTGCGTTAAAAGTAATTAAGGAGAATACAGAAGCCATTCAAAAAGAAATTGACATCCATAAAAAAGCGGGGAAACTAGGCATCGCTCCTCCCATAGAGGATGATTTTGAAAACGTCCGTGAGTACGTGACAAACCCGGAGGCAATAGGAATGAGGGGCCCCAAAAGGGGCATTCTTATGCCATTGATTGAAACATTTGTGGATAAAGATTCCATGTCGGACGAATATCAAGAGGAACTTGTACGCAAAACATGGAAAATGGTATTAAATGGTATTATACACAATGATTTGCATCAAGGCAATGTTGGCATAATGGACGATAAAGCTGTTATTTTCGACTTTGGATTTGCTGAAGAAATTCCAAAGCCCTCAAATTTAACAATTATGCGACAGCTTTTAATATCGCAACTATTTTCTTTGGTGACTTCGGATGGGTGCAACAGAAATAATAAAATCAATTTGTGTGGCTACCATCCTATACATGATGCTATATACAATGTAAAGAGACATCGCACAGATGATTGTGTCGCCCTGTCTAAAATGTTAGGGGTTAGCCCATGTCAAGCCCTTGCCAGCAACAAGCAAGAAAGTAAAGAGTCTGCCAACTTTATGCAATTTGTTAAAAAAACATTTACATAAGATTATTTTAGTCTTCTATTCTAAATCAAAACATTCAACCATAACAAACACACAACTGCCACCAAAAAAGAAGAGACGCGTCTGCGAACGCGTAGAAAGCCTAAACAAGCACCGTCGTGTTGTCGAACGCGCGTTTCAAATTTTGACACAATTGACAAAGAAGTGGTACGGGTTTCCTACTTACAGTTCCAAAAGGAGATTGAGCAATATACGAGTCTCTTGGAGTGGAGAGAACAAGCGCGCGGACCTACGTCGACGCGTTCCGCCAAAGTCATTGGACTTGAAGATGTCAAAGAATGGGACAATCATCCTATCTGGATTTTGAGCACTCCGCGTACGGAACGTACCATAATATCCCATGGAAGAACTCTCAATTGTAGTGACGGTGAGTTTTTAACGTGGGGGCTTCCCGACATCAAAACTTTTGACCGGTTCAAAAAATACCGACTTGTCTTTGTCGTCGAAAAAATAAAAGGTGGTCGAGGAAAAGTATGAACCATTGAGAAGTATAAACACTACAGGATAAATATATAAATAATGATTACACAACATATATTAAAACTCAAACATATGACTAATCAGTTGACTGGTGAACAACGTGCGCAAGAAGAGATAAAAAACACTCAACATTTCATCGACGGTGCTCAACAGTTCATCGAACGTACAAAAAAACATCAACAAAACGCGGGGGGTATCACGAAAAGGGTAACCTCCTTGGTCGCCACCAAGAAAAGCTTAGAATACGACGAAATCAAGAAATTATTGCCACAAGAAACCACGACACCAACGGCCGCACAACTAGCAATACAAAATTTCCAACTAAAAATGGTAGACAGGGACCCCCAAAAAGCTCTTAAATTGACACGACATTGTTTTAATATCAAATTGTCTCCTGTCACACCATGCAATCAACAGTTTAGTGGTCGTTGTTGGATGTTCGCAGGTTTAAACATATTGAGACCGTATTTCATACAAAAGTTTGGTCTAAAACCAAACTTTGAACTGAGTCAGTCGTATTTATTTTTTTGGCACTACTACGAGCAATACAATGCAATGATGAATTTATTTCACTACAAGACATTAACACCTGAAGAAAGAGCCCTGCATTTAGAGAAGCCACTTCACGACGGGGGTAATTGGATAACGTTTAGACGTTTGGTCACAAAATATGGTATAGTACCTGGAGATGCCGATGGAGAAACGTGGTCGTCGTCACATTCGTCAGAAATGAATTCTATATTGTGCGCTATGTTACAAGAAGATTTGAAAGACACCGATGGTATGTCAGACGAGAACTTCAAAAAACACCAGCGAAGCAGTCGCCCAAAAGTGCTCAAGACACTGTGTTTGTGGATGGGTCGCCCACCCACTGGCCCCATCGAGTTAGTGGGTGAAGCCAATGACCACAAAAGTTGGATAAACGTCCAGTTCGACACACCAATGACCATGTTTCAAGCAGTAGACGATTTTTACCATATTTCTGAACACGTTCAACTTATCATTGACCCACGCGCCAAGGGAGAAACCCCATGGTATACCACTCAACATCAAGAATTGAGAGGAACGCCGGAATTACTCCTGAACGAAACAAATACAGATACAATTTGCCAATATATTAAACAGAGTCTTTTAAAAAACATGGTATTTAAAAATTGCCAAGGAAAGGATGTACAAGGAATAGGCGTATGGTTCGCGTGCAATATAAAAGAAAATGTGTCCTCTGTGTTACAAGGCATGGATAAGGGGTTATATAGGCCCGATATATTTATCGGTGCGAACTTGGATATGGGAAAAAAGGACCGAATAAAGTGGGGACGAGCCCGGTGTAACCATGCTATGTTAATCACGGGCGTCCTTGAAGAAAACGGTCGTGTGACCGCCTTTCAAATTCAAAACAGTTGGGGTGCCACTGGACCGCATCTAGGATATTACAAAATGACCAGAGATTGGTTTGACGATTATGTTCATACTGTCGTGATTCATGATAGTATGTTTGCGACACTGCCCGAGGCACCGACCAACCCTACAGAATTGAAATATTATGATTTTTTTGGTTGATTTTAATTTAAATTACAACTTAAGGACATGCGCATCAACTTTGACCTTACAAATAAAGAGGTGATGTTCGAACATAACGGCGAACGTGTCTCTTCGGACATTTGTGTAATCAAAACACCACAGTGGATGGCGGCGGTCGTGTCAAATGTATCTATAGGTGTAGAAACGTACTCTATCGCCTGGAAAACGTGCTTTAAACAACAAAACGTGGAAGTTTGTATACATAACGCGCGTGATAAAACTCCCTGTAAAATCGTCGCAGCATGGTCATATCGTTCAGAGTGTCCTATTGAACACTACGGTCTAGAAGGTTGCGTCAAGGTCACTGGTTCACCCTATGGTAATTGGTGCAATTAAAAAATGCATGTATTTAGGTACATGTTAATGAATAAATGTCCACGTCAATTGATCTTGACAATCTGTCCGACGACGACGACGCCGATTGGGTTGAAAATTTAGTGAATGAACTTAATCATTGTCAACCAAACAATACATATATAAAGAGACAAGCTGTGCAGCCGACAAGACCAGTGGATAGGAATGGGTATACACTGCAGTATGGAGGGAATGAGAATGGGAAGAGAGTTGTCCAATATTTGGAGGAAACCCCTTTGTCGATCAACAAGTTGGTGGAAGTGTGTAATGAAATTCTGATACAAAAAAAGTCAGGTCTGTTAGTGTGGACTTATTTCAAACCCTACCATTTAGAATGTTTGACGTATCAAGTAGCGTTTGCTATTCAATCAGATTCCATAACAACAAATTTAGTGGATATGGTGTTTAAATGTTATAAGATGATAATTACATCATCACAAAAACGTGCTGCTGCTGTTCCAGAAGTACGCGGAAATAAAACGGTACCGTTGTATACACAATGGGTGGCTAATGCAGGTCAATTGATGATTACAAATCTTGCTATCATTTATTATTTTTTGAAGAAACGCGAAGTTCCTGAAGTTCCGGTGCCGCCGTTTTGTAAATTAAATTAGATATGTATGCCAAATTTGATTCTTGTAGATTTGATTCCAATTAAATTTGATTCCAATTAAAATTCTAAGATTCTTGTAAATTTGATTCCAATTAAAATTCTAAGATTCCAATTAAATTTGATTCCAATTAAAATTCTGAGATTCTTGTAAATTTGATTCCAATTAAAATGTTGTAAATTAAATTAGATATGTTCTGAGATTTGATTCCAATTAAATTTGATTCCAATTAAAATTCTGAGATTTAAAAAATTCTGAGGCGCTCTGCGACTTCCAATTAAAATGTTGAGATTTGATTCCAATTGCCGCACGGCTAACGAAGTGGGAAGACCAGGCGCTGCGCGCCAATTAAAATTGATTTTGTCGCACGGCTGTCAATAGTTCACTATAAAGGTTAGCTTTGTGTGGTCAAATGTCGTACCGTCAACACGAAACGAAGAAAGTGTTAAATACTGAACTCGATATCAGAAGAGTAGAATGTGAAAAAACAGGAACTATTTATTATGAAAATATCAAAACCAAGGAGACTGCGTGGATAAAATCCGCATTTATACATGAAAAATAAGTATTTCTTTAAATTCCTTTTCAATACAACACCTGCATGAAGCCTCTCTTGTTATTTTATTTTTTATTGGGGTTTAATTTTGCGTTTCCTTCTGTAGCCATGCGTTACTGGTTGATGGAGACCGTCAAAGTGACTCCTGCACAGATGGCGGCCATATTTGGCGTTATCAGTGTTCCTTGGTGTCTAAAACCTATTTTCGGATTTATTTCGGATTCTAATCCTATATTTGGATATAGGCGAAAACCTTATATGATTTTGTCTGCGTATGTAGCCTGTTTCATGTGGATTCTTCTACCCTTTTGTCCTCACGACGAATTTTTATTGACGCTGGTGCTAACAATGTCGTCCGCAGGCATGTGTTTTGCGGACGTAATGGCAGATTCCTTACTGGTAACGGCGGCAAAAATGGAATCTGAAGAAAATAAAGGTACCATACAATCGTGGTCATGGGGTATGCGCTTTACAGGTGGGTTGTTGGCAGCGGCAACGGGCGCAATGGCCTACGAAAAACTGGGCTATGCGCAGGTTTTCTTATTAAATTCGATGATACCCGTAGCTGTAGCTATTTTAGCGTGTTTTATCGAAGAAGACACAACCTTTACTCCCACAGACTGGCGTAAAACCGGGAAAACGTTAGTTGGTGCGATTCGTCAACCCGGTATTTACAAGCCGGCCCTGTTTTTGTTCCTAATTTGTGTGACACCTGGTTATGGCTCCACCATAACCTTTTTTTATGAACGTGAACTTGGTTTTACGCCCAATGAATTTGGAATGTTGGACGTCATGGGTCATATAGTCTCTATAATCGGAATTATGATATACAAACGCTATTTGCGTGAAGTATCTTTTCCTAAAATATTTGGTGTCGCCCTTTTCTTGTCATTCTTACTTGAAAATACAATGTTATTATTGGTCTTCCATGTAAATCGTCAGATGGGCATTCCGGATTATATATTCGCATTTATTGAACGAGTGACAATTACATTGGTGGGTCAATTTATTACAATGCCGATGGTTGTTCTGGGTGCGCGTTTGTGTCCTCCAGGTGTTGAAGGGTCGTTGTACGCACTTCTAATGTCAATTACAAACATAGGTGGCGTTGTTTCCGAAGAATGGGGGTCTTTGCTAACGAATATGTTCGGAATAACGGGGAATAATTTTTCAAATCTATGGAAATTAATGTTGGTTTGCCACGCCTTTGATTTAATCCCATTTCTAGGACTGAAGCTCTTAAAAACTCCAGAATCTTCTACTTAACAGAACAAGGAAAAAAAAAACAAATGCCTCCTAAACGAAAGCGAATGGAACAGCGGCAAAAACGCGAACATCCCGCAGTAGAACTTTGGTTAACACTGTCATCCATTGCAAAATCAATCGCTGTGTCGACAAAACAACAACAACAATATATAGCACTTTTGCTTCAAATCTCAGAATTAACACAGCACGACACCAACGTACCAGATAGTCCATGGTCCGGCGAACATATTGATTTCCAAGATATTCGAAATTATGTTTTGTCATGGCTGGACGATTTTGATGAAAATATCAACGAAACAACAAAATTACGTGATAACGCTTTACAGGCATTAAGAAATGTCGATGCACAGAATGACGACGAGCTGAAATCCGCAGCTGTCGTATTAACGGAAGCGGAGATGAATATTAAAAAACTAGACGCATTTACTACGAGATGGGGACGCATTGTTCGTTACAAAAAAGGAACAATAAGTTTAAGAGAGCATACGGATACGTGGTTGACACGTTGGTTACGTGAATGGGAGTCGACAAATGCTGCAAAAACGAAACATGTGAAGCAATTTCAAGAAACATTAATGTTTGTATCGCGTGACTCTGTGAGTCCAGTCTTGATTACATAGAAAACAATTGCCGCACGGCTCAGTTTCTAACTACAAACGCCTCTAAACGCGCCTTTGCTTTTTTCATCATTCTAATCTTTTCGTCCAATGCCATACGTTGGACTTTAATTTGTTTGTTCTGTACAAACAAGGCTGCGAGTTCTTCTTCGCTGAGTCCAATAATTTTTCCATGTATTTCAGCTTCCAATCTTTTCAACAGGTCGGGAGACGTGAACAAATCAGTAATCGTCTGTCCCACGTTGTCCACGTAGCGCTTCCTTGCAAGCTTCCAGTATGCTGACAACATATCAATCATGTCCTGTAGTTCTTGAGACTCGTTCGACGCGTTGCCATCCATTGTTGACTGGAGTAGGGCAATCACTTCCGTTTTTTTTACGTAGCCAATCAGTGAAGTGCGATTGTGAGTGTATACTTGTGGGTCCGCCATGGCTTCGATTTTCTTTCTGGTGCGCTCGTTTCGAATCTTGTTGATAGTATCCCACAAGTAGTGATTATCGGTCGACGGCGAGCACTCTTGTTCGAGCAGTTTGTCAAGCCGGACAACCAATTGTTCGTGGTTACGCGTGAAAAAATCCTGCAAAATCACATTTACCCATCCTTTGAGCTGTGAAAAGGTGTTGCTATGTTTGGTTGTCAGAGACTGTACGATAGTCGACATCGTTTCTTTGACGGATTCTCTGTACAAATCAGTGGGTTCTTTCCACAGTCCGACGTAATCTGACATGAGTGACGTAAAGACTTTAAAATTCATAAAGCCAGGCAATTCGCGCCCGCGTCTTGATGCAATCTTAGTTGCCAGGTCTCCTCGGTAGTAGACGTTGTATCCCGTGATTTCCACGGTGTAGCCACCACCATCCATTCTTGTCCCCAATGACGTGGTTGATTGTTTCTGCCCTTCACCCCAACAAACTGTTTTTAGTTCATCACCAATTAGCGAAGCGGCATTTTCACAGGTATCCTCGTCAACCTCCTCGTCAACCTCGACGACTTTTGCAGTGAACGAATCGAATTCGCCGCCAAACCCTGGTCTTGTTGCTTGAACGCCGCTGGCAAACTTATGACGATGCTCACGTTCAATGTATAACAACTGTTCCTCCGAACAATTGCCCGACATTTCGCCACGCATGTCGCCCAAAATTTCACGGACAATGGAGAAACAAGCAGCTTGTTGTGCACTTGAACCTTCTGGAGGTGTTTGACCCAGTGTTTCCAGCTGTCGTTGTGACGATTCCAAGATGCAGTCAACCTCACTTTTTATCTCTGGGAGCGCAAGCTGGATGCGCGAGACCAGTAGTTCAGTCAGTGCCGATTGCAAAGCTTCAATGCCTAATTTGGAACGTTGTTCGCTGTACGGACTGTTACTAAAGAACGCCATTTCGCTTTCTCTTGCTTTTTCCAAAGAAATGTTTCTATTCAACTCTTCTTGTGAACGATTTTTGAGCATGAAATAGCCGTTCTGCAACGGTAGTCTAACATTGCGAAGAACTTCTAGGACTTCCCCCTCTCCTCCTTTGTCAACAAGGTCTGGTTTTGTTAGTACCCCGATTGTACGACTCCCAGACGGGTCAACTTTTTTCGCGCGTTGAAGGATTTCACTTGTAGCGATGTCAATGTTCGCTGGAATAACAGCCAAAATGCAAGTTCTAGGTTTTTTCAGAAAGTGTTCCAGCATATTGTCAACAGTTGCAATCATGTCCTCGCTCTGACCATCCGTTACAGTTCGGACAATCCCTGGCAAGTCAATGATGGTGAGTTCGGGCGCGGTTGGCGTGACCAGTTCAATAAGAATATAATTTTTTTCATTTTTCCAATCCGGAAACTTGTCTTTATTTCCTTGTGTAAGTTTGTTTGTAATGTCTTCGATTATATCAGGAATTTCGTCACGCTCTTGTTCAGATAACGTCCGAACATACTCTACGAGCGCAGGACACGAGATTTTAGCCTTCCACACGTTTCCACTGCGCATATTGACTTGTGTGGGACAACGCGTGACGAGTCCTGAACCACGTGGAAATGCGATTTCAGATAATGCTTCAAGTACTGAAGATTTACCAGAAGACTGGTCGCCCATGACGGCAATTTGTGGAAGGGGGAGGTGCTTGTGCACTCCCATGCTGCGTAGTTCATCTACGAGGTCAATAATGGGTGTGGTGCGTACTTGAAGTAGAGTTGCAATGGTTTGTGACATTTTACAATTTAAATTAAATTAAAATTTGATCAAATTCTAGATTTTCTGTAGGCGCTCTGCGACTGTCGCGCAGCGGCCAAATAAATGATTTTAATATCGTGTGAATTCTCCATGCTCGTACCACCCATCTCGGTCTTCGTCGTAATACCCATGTAAATATCCCGAAGAGTCGTAAGTACAATCTCCATTGTCGTCTCTATACGCAATGTCGTCGGACTCTGGAATTGGTCTAAAAAGTTCTTCCCGTCCACAAAGGAAAGTGTTGTTGTCGTGAAAGGTTGTTACCTCGTACATTGTGTCTTCTGTTATTGATAATAGTCTGCCCACATAACCAGAAACTTTCACAATGTCTCTTACATAAAGAGACTCAGTGAATTTGTAAGTCTCGAATGTATCATTTTTTATTGCTTTTTCCCGTTCATTGTCCCTTGTTTTCTTTTCTAGTTCCCTTTCCTTTATTTCAGCGAGTTTAGCGGCATCTTCTTCCCATTGTTTTATTAGTCCGGCATCTTTCCATTCTTTTATTAGTCTTGCGTGTTTTGCTTTTGTTATTGCTGCTTTCAATTTTGTAGCTTGTTTGAGTTTGCGTTCATTTCGACGCTCTTCTAATGTGTCCTTGAATTCTTCTAATTTGTCCTTGAATTTTAAATTTTGTATTTCTGATAGTTCGGGATACAACCACTCGTACACCGCAAGGAAATCCTCTTCTGACGCAAATTGTTTTTCAAATCGATTTGTCCACAAATAGTTCCAAATTCGTGTATCAGTCGTCCAAGTGAGCAAATCAGCTGGTATCCAAGTGAAATATTCATCTAAGATATCCCTGCGCTCCCTCTCCCTGCGCTCCCTCTCCTGGATTTTGAAGATATCTAAGATATCCCTGCGCTCCCTCTCCCTGCGCTCCCTCTCCCGGATTTTGAAGATAGCTAAGATATCCCTGAATTGGTCTTCGTAACTTGGTTGCTGTGGTCCCTTTTTAAATTCCGCAGATGCGAATGTTTTGTACATGTTAATAATAAATGAAATACTAATATAGTGTCTTTTTGAATACCTACTTTCTTCTGGTGTTGGTGTAGCCTTCAAACTTTACGAAAGTAATGTTACCAATAAAATCTTGATTCAGTCCGCGCTTCAGGCAAAGTCTTGTAATTTCCCCAAGCAAGCCGATTATTTTGGCACAAAAAGATTGGAAATTGTTGTTCCTAATGTCTTTATTGTCTTAAATAGGAACACTACGAAACTGCTACAATAGCGAACAGGAGCTCCAAACAGACAAATCCAGACTCTTATAAACCACAGGAAACAGAAAATAGCAATAACGTACTGTAACATATGTTGATAAATGAAGGCGGGTCTTATAGTCATTTTCTTTTTCTTTTCTTGGTAACTTTTTTCACTCGATGTTGGCCCTTTTGTGAGTAATAGAGGCCTAGCAACATCGCATCGGCCACGTCGTCACGCTTGGATTTTTCAAACCGTTCAAACCAGTGTTTGTTTTTGACCGGTATATCTAGCTCTGGAATTTTGGTCACGGACGCCTTTTTATTCTTGGCATAATTTCCGGTAGAGATTTTAAAATGACAACGCATCGACCGAGGTGAGATGAGGTGTGACTTTGACCAAAAAAAACATTGAAACGCGGTTTGAATCACTTTAAACTTGGCCGTCATTTGTATTTCAATAACAACAGCGTCGGCCAACTCGAACACGTCCTTGGACGCAGTAATAAAATCATAGACCAATTGTGGGTATTTCGTGTGCATTGCTTTGGGTTGGTCCTTTAAAAGGTCGTACCGTCCAAAACTGATAAATTGACCCTTTGTTTCGTCGTAGACGGACCATCCTAAATTACGAATGCCTGGGTCAATAGCAACAATAATCATTTGTTCATCCGACTTCCTTTTTATAGTTCAACACTGTTTCATTGGTAGAATCCTGAAGCACTATAAAGGTATCGTCTCTCAAATCACATGACAAATTGGTTTGAACAAGAAGAAACATTTGAATGGCTCTCAGATACAGATTTACCTGCAGCAGGGTCAAGCAATATGTTGCGATATATACGTGTAAAGTGGCCCAGTGCGTTCAAAAAACAAGCCCCTGTGGACGAACAAATGCCACAGTCATTTGCACACTGGTGGGTCTATTCTCGTCTCTCAGGAGGTGTACCGTTCGAATATCCAACGATAGAATATTGGAGTAGTACATCCTTAGATTGGCAAGACTCACGGACCGGTGCAGATATCATTGCCATGTTTAAAACATGGCTCGACCTTTTGTTTATCGATATTACTTCATTTGAAGATGAACATCATCGCGAAGGCGTGCCTCACTTGTACAATATCGATGGTCAAGCCCACATATATTATGTGAAAAATGCCAAACAAAAGAGGGCGAGTCGTAGACTGACTGTCAAATATATTGTGCAACAAGGCATGGGCATTTTTCAAGAGAGAGGATTTACAGAAGGTTTAGAATGGTGGACAGGAGAATGTAAACTAATAAAATCTTTATGACCCTTTATTGGATTGTAACATTATATTAATGTCTAGGAGATGTAGTGCCAACATAAAACCGGATAAACATCCAGTGAAGAATAGGATGGTCAAGAGAAGAACAATGCGCATTTCACCGTGGTTGTTACACATGACCATGAGCGCCACCAATAGAATATATGCAGAAATACCAATTGACGACAACAAGTTTTCAGCCATAAACACATCACTAAACGTACCGTCGGACAAGACCAGTGCTAGTAGGCATCCCATGGCGAAAAAACAGAGTACAACAAGCCAATAAATTTTGGAGATAAAGGATTCTAAATCGCGCAACTTCATAAGTTCGTAGACAGTATTGGTTTTCATCTTGCTACCTGCTTCGATATCTTCCATCATTGAATCACTTTCATCAGTTCCAGCTCCTGCTCTACGTGACATTTTGAAACAATTTAAAATACCTATATACTTGAAAAAAAATAATAGCTAGTTGGATTTTATTTGAATATGGATATACTGGGTATAGTTGCTGCTACGTGCTCAACATCAGCATCACTACCACAACTTTGTTCAGAAGCACCACAAACACTTCGACTTTGGTCTATTGCATTGCGATGTTTCGGTGGTCTCTGTTGGTCGGTGTACGGCGCCCTCAAAAGCGATTACCCACTGATGGTGGCGTCGAGTCTCGTTGCACTGATAGAGATTATTCTGTGTGTCCAAAGGCATAGGGCTTTGGTCCTGATAGCACAACGCGATAATTCGCCAGTGCAACCGCGCTCTCCAATCTCTTCTTCTCCGTAATTAAATATGTGCAAGTTTTGCGAAGAACGACATTGTTTTTAGACAATTCGTCCACCTTTTGTTGTGATTCATTGTACATATGTCTTAAACGTACTATATGAGGCAAGAGGAAGGCTATGGCCTCCTCGGCGGTAGGGACTGTTGCCCGCATGCGTTTTTCTAGATGTTGTAATTCGTCGTCAAACGCCGCGGAACGTTTTCGACCAATTGTCTGTTGTTGTTGATTCCCTGTTTCTATTTCTATTTCTGTTTCCGCGTTCCTAAAACGCTGAGCTAGTGGGTTCGCGTCATCGTCATCACCGCGCTTGCGTTTTAATTGTACGTTGGCAGGTCTGAACGTCAAGCACGGTCTCTTGGCATGGTGCACCGTAACAACGGGACCATCTCGTGAACGCTTGAACATTTTTAATTTAAAAAAAAGTATACTTTATACGTGATTTAGAATTTACCGAACATATGTGAAATTTCAAATGTATCGTTTAAATTAATTGACAGATGACATCCGTAACATTGCCAACAGAATGGATAATTGAAGCCTGTGGTGGCAAAAAAAATCAGGAGATGTCGCCAGTAATAACCATCGATGGTACGACCATCAAAGTCGTCATTTTCCCACATGGTGGTGCTGGCATGCGTAGTATGATGCGAAATATTACACAGACGCGCGCTGTTAGTTTTAAAGTATCTATTGCCATGCGTGGGTTTTTCCGCCTCTTGTCAGATTTTCATCAAATAACGTTGGCTATAGAGGACAAGGAACTTTCTGTTACTGCAGAGAATACTTGCTCGGCTGTTCAATACCATTTCCCGGACATCGAACTGACCGATGATAACGTTATATTAGAGCATCTTGAAGACATCCACATTGACGTACCGTGTGTCGAATGGCTCACTATGTGGAAGTCTTTACCACCAAAGGGCAACGTCACCGTTGCGGTCGACAAAAAAAGACGTTCAGTGACCATAAAGCACTCCAAAGGTCGTTGGGCTGGAGCCATTCAAGCGCGTGAAAAACCACCCGAAACACAGACCTTTGTTTGTGACGCCATGGTTGCAAAACGGATATTTGCGTATGTGGTACCACAGACAACTTTTTCGGCTGTCGTTCTCATGCACTGTGGTGTGCTTCGATGGACAGACAACCATGTGACTATCTATCTAGCACCTTACGTGGAATGATTCGATGAGCACACAGACATACTGAATGTCTTCTTGTTAGCTTCCTCTCCTAATTCTGCCGCTTCGCTAGTTATTATGTTATATTGATTTAACTTTTCCTATTGTGGCGCTTCGCGTCGATGTATTGACAACTAGCGAAAGTCGTTCAAAATTGCTTGCGGGATGATTTAATTTAAAACACAACTGTGATTTAAATTAAATAGCTGTATAATGGAACATGACACACGTTCTGATTGTCCGGGAGAAGAAGAATGTGGAACACCCTATGAAAACGTGTGGAATGAAGTCTGGAATAGAATTAAAATTAGGCCTGCCGCCGGCGGCGGTAAAATACACATTAAATTAGAGGAAAATGACGACCCGTCCGTCTTAACTTTTTTGGAAGATATTATAAAACAAGGTGTCTCAAGTGAATTTTTATTAAATCAAATGCAAATTGAACAAGTACACAATGCAATTGTTTCCAATCCCTCTGCAGGTAATCGCGTCAAAGACATGCGTCGATTAGAAAAACTTACTGCGGAGTCTACAGAACCCATGTTATATATGTCAGAGGTCAATACATTGGAAATTCCAAATGCAAAGGGATTTAAGTTATCTTGTATGAACATCAAATTTATTATCGTCGGTAATCCGTCGCGAAAACTTATCGAACAATTAAGAAATCTACCCGACCTCGAGTACCTCACAATTACAGGTAGAATACCCATCTTCTCAATGTACGATGGGTTTGATGCGCTAGAACTGCTTACTTTAGAAAATGTAAGTAGTCGTTGTCAACTTACACAGGCTCAACTTACACAGTTAGTATGTGGTAGTGCAACTTCGCGTTGCATAAATATCCACATTAAATATATGCAGGTACCGGAAATCATTGCTGAACTTTTCAAGAATAATCGTTTTCAATGTACGAACGTAACTGTCAAATGTAAAAAAAGGTCAATTGGTTACCAAGAATGGTGCACCAAAAAAATAAAAAAATAATTATTTAAATGTATCCTCTACGTCTACAAACGTTGTCAGTACACTCTCTGATGTCTTTTGTCCAATATTTAACCAATGGCCACGCTACAGAAGGTATTCCTGTATATTTGGCTTTCATCTGAGCAATTTCAACCTCTGTTACTTGAGAAAATGGTAGATGTTCAAAGTAGCTCTGGTCGAATTCTGGGCTATTCGCAACGAGTTCGGGCGTAATAACCTCGTAATTGTACTTGCCATTGTTATCGAACATGAATGGGAGCAGTTTGGGACTCCAAGCATTGAATGCCATCATGTGAAACATGAAAAAGGTGGGCTTGCCAGAAGGCCAAAAGGCACCACCTGAATGAAACAATGAGCCGAATATATCCGACTGTCTACGCGTCAATTGAGCATATTCCTTGGGGTGTTGACGCTTGGTACCATCTGGAAGAAAGCGCCATGGTAATGGCGGTGCTCCTGACGTAGTCTTTTTCTTCGAAATCGCTGTTTTTTTTGTGAGACCAGAGTAGAAAATCTCTTCATCAATGTCTGTCTGTGTATTATACGGTGACAGAAAGAGCGACAACGATTTGTTTCTGCGACTGATTTCGTGGATGACGGAACCTGCGAACAATATAATTTGACCCGGTTTTGTTGTGCGAATCGTCACACGAGGCCATTGTGTTAATTCGTGTTGTTTTGGCATTACAAAACGAGTGACTGGACCACCCATTTTAGAGTATAATTTTCGAGCATCAGGGTGATTATTAGAACCTTTGTAATAAGTGAACGTTCTGTCCACAGATTCACAGACAATACATCCAATGTCGCTTGTATCCAACAGAACGTGTTCTCCTTCTAAATGTGCTTGTTTCCAGCCATCGTCCTTGTTCACAGGGTTGAAACGGTAGCGATTGGGACAAACTTTCCAATTTGGGTCGCCAGTGATTTCTGTTGCAATTTTGTCAAACACTTCAGAGTCGATGACATCGTCGTGTCCGCGCGTGCAGTAGGCGTGCCACATCCCCCCTGCAATCCCGGGGAGATTGTACGTCTTTAGAGAGAGTTCAGACGAATCTTCGGGCACTGGGACACGATATTCTGGTTTACAACGAGAGTTAAAATACCGAACCATCGTGGGACCATCCCATGTCAGATGAAACCCATAGTTTATGATAATGGCCTCTTCTTTGCCACTTTTGAGTAGTTCAATCGCTTCGGCGACTTGATTTGCTTCAAATTCAAGCGCTACGATGTCGTGATTGGTGTTTCCTGTTAGTTTCTTGCGACGTTTTGCTGGGGGTAGTGACGACATATAAATTTCTATGCAACAGGGTTTAAATTAAATTAGCTTCGCGGCCGTGGCAGCGGGGTTTAAATTTCTTCTGGAAGTCGAAGACCGACGCCTTCAAACGAAATACTGTCCAAATATGATGGTGAAATTAAATATCGATTCTAATAAAAAAGCATAAAATATACCCTGTAACAAATAATCAAACCAATTGTCCATTGACGATGTTGTCAATAGTACCAAGACATAACCAAACCACCAATGGTGTAAATGGTAGTCACATCCTGGCACAGAGTAACACGATGCTAACGACATAACGAACATGAAAATAACCAATAAAAATAGACGAATGAAAATAACTTTGTCCGCCATGGACGGAGTGCAACATTTTGTGGACCATTCACCGCTACATAACTTGACGAACCAATATGAAACAACACCCACAACGAGTGTAAACGTAAAGATGTACACGCCAGTCTGTCCGTTGGTCATTTCCTTTGTATTCAACGACGTTTGGAAGAGTGGTTTATTTCGAAGCCAGCCGTATAAAATCATTGTAAATATCATTCCTAGCATCCATGCCATATAACGGGCACAACCAGCTCTTGACTGGTCTCCAATACATGTGAATTCTTCCCATTTGTGCCACGGTAGTGCGATAATACCAAGGCCAAACCAACTAACGGTGACTAGGTCTCCAACGATTCGGACGGAAGAATGCGTTTGATTGTGCCACATGCCAATGTCGGCATATTTATACACGTTGTATCCGATGGCGTAATTGATACACAAAGATGCGATGTACAGGACCATTCCGGGCCACGATATACCAATCCACGAGGTATTACAATTGAGGAATGCGTGTCTGCATAACGTCCGTGTTTTTTCACACTTGGTCTGGATTATTTTTGGTTGGTCAGTTTCTGCATGCTCGCAGGCTTGCAATGGAACTATTTGAGACATTTATGATATTGTCACCTATTAAATACTCATTTGTTTGGCCTTCTCATGGAGCTATCAATTGACGTAATTCATTGTAATAGTCGATTTTAGTCGCTGCCTGTGTGGTACACATCATCAATTGTAGTGGGACGCGTCGGGGTAACCACGAACCATACCAACCACAAAAGATGGGAACCACAAAAGGTACGTTTGTCTTCCACGCCCAATGGACACGCGGTTCGTGCAATGGACCTTGTAACATCCGATACGTGGAACACTCACCACGGACAAAAACCATTTGAATGGGTACACCGGCTTCGTTCGCCAACCTGATAAAGCCACTGCGTTTAAACCACATTTCATCATTGCTCTGTTCCGCCATGACGAGTTCTGGTACACCACCGGGTACTACCAACACTGAATGTCCATCACGTAGGCATTCTAGCATAATATCGTAGCGAGCAGGAACACAGCCCAAAACGCGAAGAAACCACCCGAGTACCGGAATATAGAAAAGTAGGGGCGCAACGCAAAAAACCGTCTTTGAACCCGGTACAAAATGTAGACCAACTAGGGCGCCACAACATAGTAAACCATGTGGATGAACGGCAACTACTGATGTTTCTGGAACATCTAGTTGATTACAAGGAAACCATTGGTACCATGGTATTGTGGACATTGCGTTCCGAATAGGGTGGTCGACATATATTTTACCGTGTTGCCACCATTGCAGTGTTAGTGATATGACAATACACACGGGCAAACTGACAACGATAACAGGTACACTAAAAAAGAAGCCGATACACATGAGAGGTAGTAGCCAAATCCAGCAAAATGTCAATACCGCTAGTAATAAAATGTGCACAACTTTCATTGTGTAAATATAGAACCACTAAATACTATCGCATACAATGTGGTGACGGATATGAAAGTCCCGGTGAGAAATACAGTCCCGGTGAGAAATATAGTGCCTGTCGTCGGCACGCTGCGCGCCTGGTCTTCCCACTTCTATTGTGGCAGTTTAAAATGCGGTGACATAGTGGAAGCAATTTGGTGAGTACAGATTTACCTTTACAATATCGTAGTCGAGTTGATGAAATCCAGACGTACCGGGGTGATTACGGTGCCATTCACGCCGTTCCCATTTGTCAGGACATTTTTGGTGGGTTGTTTTCAACAAAGATAATTTTTCTGCCAAGGACAGTTGTTCTTGGTCTATAATAGTTCCGTAGACATTTCTTTCTACCTTCAGACCTACGCGTTGAATACGGTCCCGTAGTTCGTCGTCTTCACCTCCCCAGCCAAAAAAATCGTTCGGGTAACCGTTGACATCCGTGAAATCGCGATGGCGCATCATCAGAATGCCGCCCATATAACTGTCTGAATCGTACCGCTTCCATGCTCTTCCGATATGTCGAACAGTTTGATGTGGTAAGGGGATGAGATATTCAGCAATAATATCAGAACATGGTAACAAATCGACGTCGTGAAAACAAAGAATATCCTTCGGGGACACGTTGGAGATATGAACACCAATATTCAGGAGTGCTCCCCTATTAAAGGGCCTGTCGTCAGCCTGTTCGATAATGTATATATACGCACTAGGAATATGATTAATAAGTGTTTGAATTAAATTTATTAATTGTAGAAGCCTTTCGGGCTGACTTTTAGCCCTGTAAGGAACAATAATTACCAACATTTTTATTCTTATTTTCTACGACTTAAATACTACAACAGACCAAAAACATTAAAGACCTACACCTTCGGTTGACGCATTGGTTATAATCCCACGAAGTATAATGGATGCCACCACTATTGCACCAATCCTGGGCACAATCAAGACTCTTTCGCCACCCAAACAGAATATGAAAATCACTATTATATTAGTGAACACGTGTATTATATTTGCATAAAACGAAGCTTTTCCGTCTTGATGGGCCCTCACCATTGAAAATATTCCACTAGTACACATCATTATAACTGACAATATTTTGATAGGAAACATATAGACTGACACATATCTTCTTTGACGAAACCCAACTGTTGAAAATTCCCAATATGTGTTGTCCCAATGTCTGATACAACTGGATGAGAAGTATCTATAACATGTATTTTGGAAGGGACGTGGCTCGTTGACGTGTTTCTGATACATATTCAAGTCTGCTAACATAACATTCCAAAATTTATCGACCATCGGTTGTTTACATTTTCCTGTTGCAACATGTATTTGTTTTATTTTATCAATCACTTTTTCTTTGGGAGTACGCTTGAGTTCAAAATCTAAATTGGCCGCGAAGCTAATTAACTCCGCATCTTCCGATGTCATTGTCCATTTGGTAGAGCGTATTTATATACAGATAAACTATATAAAGGTATTTCATTTTTAAAAAAAATGTCAAATGCTTGTTTTAGTTCACACAATCCACCTGGTCACAAATGTTCAACCACAGGACGTGGTCAGTTTCAGATACCTGTGGGGGGTCCATTTGTGGATGTCGGCGAATTCAAACGGGTTTACAAGGTTGTCTACTTTAAATATGCAGCTAGATTAGCGTACGCAGTGGTGTACGACGGTAGTGCCGAACACCCCAGTAGACCATTTTGGTCATGTACATGTCCAGATTTCGAGTATCAAGAGCGTGCTGACCACAGAACAGCCTGCAAACACATTCAGAGCTGTATTGACAAGGAGATGGGGTTGTCACGAGATGGTTCAGGTAATTACGAACAATTTTTAGTAGAACATGTTAGCGTTTAAAGTTGGTTAACGGTCTGTATATAAATGCCAACTTGTACATTTATTAGATGTCTTTAGACTTCAGTCTTGTTCGTGAAATGCGTCAAAATTTAACCCATCTACTGGAATATTTAGTCGATAAAGAAATACAAGATACGCCATGGAAAGCACATGTGGAAAAACAGTTGTTCGACATCGGTCAAGAAATACTATTATTGTTAGACGAACTGGAAAAGTACACAGAGTTTAAGATTAGTGATTCATTCCAACCGTACGATTTCTTTCACTATTTATTGCTCCATTTCGAAACACTAGAAGCCAAAATAGGCGCAATACCCCCACTTGTCCTGCAGGAACTTCGTGACTGGTTTGATTTATTTAACCAATTCGAAGCCAAGTTGTCCACATTTTTGGAACCATTACGCAGTCAAACGTGTTGGGCAGTAGCGCTTGGAGCTAGACATGTTTGTGTCAGTCAAAGAGTTTTAGTCGGGAATATTTTTGAAAAGCCACAAAAATCGCAGGAAAATCGCAGGACTTACAAGGGTTATGGCTAGTCCGTTTGAACCTTGGTCAAATTATATAGTTGTTCCTGCCAGTATTTCCACCAGCGGAGGGTTAGGTTACCAGAGTCCTTTAAACCGATGCGACTTTTTTTGCCTTTTCCCTGACACCCTGCTCACGCCCCCCTGCCACTTCACAACACACACATAAATGACAACCAGTAGCAGACCTGATGCACACGCAGACCAGTCGCAGACAACTACACTGTCCACTCAGCCCGTGCTGTCACGGAAATGGGCTCTGGCCTCCTTCTGGCAGTATAATGGCTCCAAAAAATTATCATTTTTTCAAGCTCTTGATGCTTTGAAATTTTTTGAACGTTTTAATGATCTTGAGTTGGATGAAGGGGACGAAGGGGACTGTCCACCCTGTCAGCATCAATTTTTCCATGTGCCGTTGCTTCCTTTGAGCGCGGCAACACAGTTGCTCGCACCTTTGTTTGTTTGTCTAAACAGGGAACAAAAATTTGGAGAAGATCCAGAAGACCAACTTGAACAAAAAAACCAGGCTTTACTCCAGGCATTTAACAATATATCCTCAGTGTCGTCTGAAATGTTTGCAAGGACATACAAGATGGAGGTTGTCGAAGAGTTTTCTCTAGAAGATGACATCTGTTCGTTCATCCTTGCTCCAAATTTTAGTACAGCTGTATTTGGACATTGGAAGAGAATATTTTTTTTTTTAAAAAAAGAGGATTTTATGATGCTTGACAGTAGATTACAGTTTGATAACATGTCAGTTTGTAAGCATCAATACCATGGACAATTTAACCAACCAGTTTCAAGAGAACAACTTGAAAACAATGTTGAGGATCAATTTGATGACCATTACACATACCAACAGTTGGTGTCAGAACCAAACCTGAAGTGGTGGCTCTGAAATATTTTAAATTTATTTTCATCTTATCTTTTTATTGTAGAGTTTTGTTTTTGTTGTGTTGTTTTTGAGATATTTGTTGTTGGAGTTGCTTCCTTTGAGATTTGATTACCTTTCAATACACTCACAGAGATGTAACACGGGTTCTCTTGCTGCCAACTTCCAACCTTGCTGTAATGTTTTTGAGCACCATTTCTTCAACACATTTGCGCAGTTCTGGTTGCTCTTCCATTAGTCTTTCCAAATGGCTCACAATGTTTTCCATTTTTTCAACATAGTTGTGCTCCGATTGCTCTTCCATTAGTCTTTCCAACTTGCTCATGTTGTCCATCTTTTCATCGTGAGGATCATTGGTACTTGTGACGACAACAGAGGCAATAGTATTGTTGTCACTGTCATTGTTTACCTTTGATTCTGCATTTATTAGCAAAATGTGAGCTCGAGCACTCATGTCTTTGCTGAAAAATTCTTTGATAGCATCCATCATGGTTTTGGTGGACCCACAACTTGTGCAAAACGATTTGGTCAGGGTGCGAACCCATTGAATCCAAAAATATATATCTTTACCAAACAAGAGAAGAATTTGTTTTGCTTTTACAAAACTTGCATGATGAATTGCTTTATGTGTGATATCCTGACGAAAGTGACATCCACCATAGAGCTGAAGATAAGCAAGAAGATGCTTGATTGCCATATGGAAGTGCTTGCAGCTACCAGGAGGACAAATCAATTGTGTTAATACCTCTGGATACTTTTGTTGTGTTGGAGCTTTTGACATGTCATTTAAGGGAACTATACTTTTGAAGGTTTCGATGATTTCATTTTTAGGTGTTGAAATAGGTTTCCCTCCCTTGGTGTGAAATGGTTTGGAAAAATTGCAACTGTTGTGACAAGCATAACATCCACAGTGCAGGAACATTGGAGTGTGCTTTCGTAGTCCTCGAAGGTCTTTCATGAACGTTTCACATTCTTCTTTGTTCATATCAGCTGCTGCCTTCCACTTTATAATACATTTCTTCTTTGCATCTTCAACTTGTGACTCCAGGAAAACAGTGAATGCTCCATCATTTCCATGTGACATTCTTGAAGAACAAAAAGTGAATCGCAAAAAAGAAACTGACAAGCACACTAGACACGGCCACCAGCACACTAGACACGACTCCTCAACACACTAGACACAGTTGTAGTGTGCTGCGGGGTCGTCTTAGTAATGTCAGTCTTGGGTTGATGCTATTGCCTGTTGTATTATGTTTTTTTTTGGTACAGGAAAATCGCAGAGAAAATTTTTCTCCAGCCTGGTCACATCCTTTTTTTGCAGGTCCATAACACTTTATTTAACAGGATAATTGCAGTGTAATTGCAGTGGAAATCCTCAGTGAAAATCCTCAGTAAAATCCGCAGGAAAATCGCAGAGAAAAAATTTTCCAGCCTGGTCACATCCTTTTTTGCAGGTCCGTAACACTTTATTTAACAGGATAATTGCAGTGAAATCCTCAGTAAAATCCGCAGCACCATCAGCACCTGGTCTAATATTTTCACGAAAATTCATCCAGCCTCCTCCTAACATCATGTCCACGCCACCATCATCGTCACCACTGTCGCCACTGTCATCGCCGTCGCCACCACTGCCGTCGCCACCACTGTCATCACCACCACTATCATCGCCACCACTGTCGCCACTGTCACCGGCGGCGGTGGTCAAGGAAAAAACGCAATGTACTGGGAAAGGAAACCACCAGTCAGACATGTCTACTGGTTCTTCCCATGAGTCCCTATCAGTTCAAGTCGACCAGTCGTCTCGTCTCCCCCATCGGACTCGTGTAGACGGACCGGACACCTGTAGTCCTTTCCGTGTGTGGACGTCTGATGGCCCAATGGTAACGCTATCGGTAGAGCATAAACGACTTGGTAAGAAGATACTCGAAGATCATCTTGAAAAGTTCTCCTCTTTCAACTGCGCATTGGCGCCACCTCTAATGCTTGGGATTCAGGATGACAGTTTTGAGCTCTGCTTCAGTACACACAACCAGTCTGTCATTGAGTCTGAGGTCATTGAGTGTCTGGCATCGGCTGGCTACGTTCGCCCACATTTCCAAACAATCTGTTGTGATGAGCGCAATAGTGTACTTCTTGGATCTGACCACAAAGTGACTTACCGTGCCCTGGTTGACGGTAGTGAGCAGCCACAGAAGATGACCAATCCGAATGCAGTCCTGGTGGGAATGTTTCTGACCGGGACGACTATCTTATTTGAAGGGTTAATCAACGTGTATGCCTTCATTGAGCGTCGCAAGATGAAGACTTGCGACCATTGTGGGAAGCATGGAATTACTATGAAAAAATGTTCCAAGTGCCAAGTGTTTTACTGTGACAAGATATGTCAACGCCAGGCATGGGGAAAGCACAAGACCATCTGCGCACGGTAACGACTGCTTGTAAAACCAGTGTATGAAGATGGTGTATTACTTTAGCAGAATAAAAATCACCAAAAAACTTGTAGCATTATTCTGTTGAGGTTTGACTATTCTGTATAACGACTTTTATGTATTTAAGCTTTTTTAATTATACTAATACCATTTCAGTACACTCGAAGCTGTCATTGTTTGTTGAGGTTTGACCACTCTTTATTTTCGTTATTTAGCTTCAAATTATACCGTGGCGCGATTAACGACAACGCAAACTATAAGCACATACCGTGCGGAAAATATATGGCCTATTTTAGCTTCATTGTTTTCCGCCGCCCTCTATGCATCCGCATTTGAATTATTATAAAGACGATGGGACTGAGTATAAAGAGTGGTCCATGGAACTCGATGGAAACATTACTGACATATACTTCGGTATCTTTGTGTGGCCCCTTGTTCGTAAAATTCGGCATCTCGGGTAAAGATTTGCACAAACGCGAGAAACCGGTATTGCCGGAAGCCATGGGCCTCGTCGCCGGTGTCATATTATGTCTGTTCATCCGTCAGCCGTCGGTATTATTGTGTACAATGGCTGGTCTTTGGATAGGTGCGCTCGACGATATCATCGACTTGCGCTGGAGGTATAAGATAATCGGTAGCGCGCTTGCATATTTACCGCTGTATCAGAATTTGACGACAGTTGTTATCTTTGGGCGTCTCATCTATCTTGGGCCTCTGTATCACGTCTACATGTTATTGTGGTGCATATGGTGTGGAAATGCTATCAACATCCACGCGGGTATCAATGGACTCGAAGTGGGTCAAACGATTGTCATGGCACTTGGCCTGTTACCCATTGTTGATGACACAGCCACCTTACTGAGTTATATATGCGTAGCTATGGGTCTTTTTGCGTTAAATTATTATCCATCGATGGTATTCGTAGGTGATTCTTGGTGTTATATGAGTGGGATGTTTTTTGTTTCCATAGCACAACACGAAACCGAAACGTTGGCGTTTTTTATGCTGCCTCAAATTGTCAATACGCTACTGTCATTGCCCGAACTGACTGGTTACTGTGAGTGTCCAAGACATCGTATGCCTAAATATGATGCCGAAAACGATGTTTTAGTTGCATCTGGCAAAGGAACGTTGATGAACATTGTATTAAAAATAACAGGGCCCATACACGAAAACAAACTGTTGTGGATATTACTCGCGATTCAAGTAGTATGTGTTTTTATTGGATACACATTTAAATCCTAATTTTTATGTACTTTCTATATATATTTTGTACATCTGTAAGCATAATGCCTAAAGGAAACCAAAGAAAGTTCCGATTAAACAGAGGCGCGTTGTGTTTTTGCTTGGGTGTCATGGCAACCATTTCCATCTTATTACCCTATCTTTACATCAAAAACACTGACAAACAGACGCCTTTTTTTCGCGAAGTGGAACGTTTGATCGATACCATAGAAAAAAGAACTCTCGAAAATTCCGCGCCAAGGCCAGTCGCAGAGCCAAGGCCAGTCACAGAGCCAAGGCCAGTCGCAGAGCCCATTGGACCTGCTCCCCCTTTAGAGCATCCAGTCTCACGGGAAATTCGCACAGGAATGCAACGAGCGTTTCAAGCCTACATGCGCGATGCCTGGAAAGCTGACGAATACATGCCTGTGCAGAAACGTGGCACCAATACGTTTGGTGGTAAAGGGTTAACCATCATAGACTCGTTAGATACACTGTATCTAATGGGTCTCCACGAGGAGTTTGACCGTGCACGTTCCTTTGTCGAGTCGGACTTTCAATTTAAGGGTCATATCAACGTCTTTGAAAATACGATACGTGTTTTGGGTGGTCTGTTGTCGGCGTATTCATTGACGAAAGATGAACTTTTTTTAACAAAGGCAAAGATGGTGGGAGAGGTTTTATTGGCAGCGTTTCCACAGCGTATTCCGTGTGGCGTGATTGATACGAATCGTCCAGGATGGTGTGGTGCGCAATCGTGGGCAGGTGGCAAATCGGTCAACGCTGAAGTAGGCACGTTAGCGATTGAATTTGTAGCGTTGTCCAAGTTTACGGGCGATACGCGCTGGTCAGATAAGATTCACGCCATCAACAGTTACTGGCGAGAGCACGACCACGAATTGCTACGAATGAACATTGACCCAAAGTCTGAACAGATGTCTGGTGCGGCCACGATTGGCGGCGGTATTGACTCGACGTACGAATATCTCATCAAGTTGCGACAGTTGACGGGTGACCCTCTGGCAGGTGAGTTGTACAAAACCTTTGAAAAAATGATTGTCAAACAAATGTTCGTCACCTATGGTGAAACAACCTTTGCGAGAGCCACTGGTTCAGACGTTTTAGAACATTTAGGCTGCTTTTTGGGCGGTATGCTCATCATGGGCAAGCAGTACGTTACAGAGGGACTCGCAATGACCGAAACGTGTGCGAGAATGTATACCACCAACCCGTCGGGTATTGCCTGTGACAAAGTTCGAATACAACGCGACGGTAGCATTCACTGTGTGAACGACATTTATTTATTGAGGCCTGAAGTCGTGGAGTCTGTTTTTTACGCGTGGCGCGAGACACACGACCAAAAATGGCGCGATTATGCTCAACAAATTTGGCGCGCCATTGCCAAACATTGCCAAGTAGATTCCGGTGGGTTTACCGACGTGCGCTACGTCACGTCGGACACGCCGAACAAGATGGACAAGCAAGAATCGTGGTTTTTGGCGGAAACGTTGAAATATTTATGGCTGACGTTTCAAGAGGACACGGTGATACCCTTAGATAAATATGTATTTAATACGGAAGCACACCCGATAAAAATATTTTAATTGGTGCGACGCTGACCCCACTTCTATTGCGGCGCGCTCCGCGACAGTCGCAGAGCGCCTCAGAAAATCTTAGAATCAAATCTCAGAAAATCTTAGAATTTTAATTGGAATCAAATTTTAGAAAATCGTCGCGGAGCGCCATTTTAATTGGAATCAAATCTCAGAACATTTTAATCGGAATCAAATTTTAATTGGAATCAAATTTTAATTGGAAGTCGCAGAGCGCCTCAGAAAATCTAAACTTTTTAATTGGAATCAAATCTTAGAATTTTAATTGGAAGTCGCAGAGCGCCTCAGAAAATCTAAACTTTTTAATTGGAATCAAATTTTAATTGGAAGTCGCAG
>Ga0209196_1000009_pt1 | contig 150597 bp, 141 predicted proteins | sample COGITO_mtgs_1105_5_FD_184801 | JGI IMG/M metagenome (GOLD analysis project Ga0209196, IMG submission 184801) | Pelagic marine microbial communities from North Sea - COGITO_mtgs_110509 (SPAdes) (version 2) | ecosystem: Environmental > Aquatic > Marine > Epipelagic ... | reverse complement strand
AATTTGTTCTTTTTTACAAAAAAAGATACCATACTATTAAAAGAGCCTTCAAAATACCCATTCATAAGCTTTTGTAAACTCTCATTACTATAACTCTCCTTGGCAATAATTGGATGGTAAATAAAACCTCTTCCTACAGAGGTATGCCCTACAAATTCTTTAGTTTCTAAAATTCTAATAATGGTAGATACAGTATTGTAGGCTGGTTTTGGGATTGGTAATTTATCTATCACTTCTTTAACAGAAGCTTCATTTAGTTCCCACAAAATCTGCATAATCTGTTCTTCTGCTTTTGTTAATTGTTTGCTCATATTTCAACTAAGTTTTTAGTTTAAAAATACAAATATAACTAAATATTTAGTTTGAACTAACTATTTAGTTAAAAATACCATTTGTAACAAATAAAAAAAAGAATCGTCATATATAAACAACACGTAAAATACATGGATATTTTATTACTACTACTAGGCGCTTTTTTTATTATTTTAGGAATTATTGGTGCTTTTATACCCATACTGCCTGGCCCTATCACTAGTTGGGTGGGTTTATTATTGATACATTTTACCAATGCCATTTCGTTTAATTGGACTTTTATACTAAGCACTCTTGTGATTGCAGTAGTAGTATATATTTTAGATTATATTATTCCTGCTTTAGGAACAAAAAAATTTGGTGGAAGTAAATATGGAATTATTGGAACTACAGTAGGTTTGTTATTAGGACTCATTTTCTTGGGGCCATTGGGTATTATTATTGGCCCGTTTACTGGGGCATTTATTGGAGAGCTCATTCATGATAATCAAAACTCTAACAGAGCATTTAAAGCAGCCATTGGCTCTTTTATTGGTTTTTTGTTTTCTACTGGATTAAAATTTATAGTTAGTATTATTTTTGCAGGATTGTTTTTTTCAAAAATATGGGAGGTGAAATTGTTGTTGTTTTAAGAGAAAAAAAAAGCAACCCATCTCAGGGAAGCTTTCCATTGGTTAACAAAACCAAGACACTTTTACAAAAGTGCCAAAACAACACAACACGTTATCTATAAATAAATAACACACAAATATACTTATTTTTTTAATTTTAAAATACCATTATTTCCTTTTTAACTGCAAAGTTCTTTTTTGCAAATCACTATCTTTGCAGCTTATAATCATTTTAGAAAAGACAATAGAATGCAATTATCAGAACAAGAAGTTGTACGTAGAGAAAAACTAGCAAGATTACGAGAAATAGGAATTAATCCGTATCCTGCAGATTTATTTCCTGTAGATGCTAATTCTAAGGAAATAAAAAACAACTTTGAAGAAGGTAAACAGGTTGTGATTGCTGGACGTTTAATGGTTATAAACATTCAAGGAAAAGCTTCTTTTGGGCAATTACAAGATGGCGAAGGAAGAATTCAACTTTATTTTAATAGAGATGAAATTTGTCTTGGAGAAGACAAATCTTTATATAATACCGTATTTAAAAAATTATTAGATTTAGGAGATTTTATTGGAATTACTGGAACTCTTTTCACCACTAAAGTTGGCGAAAAAACAGTCATGGTAAAAGAGTTTACATTACTCTCTAAATCATTAAAGCCATTACCAATTCCTAAAGTAAAGGATGGTATTACCTATGATGCATTTACAGATCCTGAACTAAGATATAGACAACGGTATGCAGATTTAGTAGTAAACCCACATGTCAAAGAGGTTTTTATAAAAAGAACAAAACTTTTTAATGCCATGCGTACCTTCTTTAATGATGCTGGTTATTTTGAAGTAGAAACACCTATTTTACAACCTATTCCTGGGGGTGCAGCCGCAAGACCTTTTACAACGCATCACAATTCTTTAGACATTCCTCTATATATGAGAATTGCTAATGAATTATACCTAAAAAGATTAATTGTAGGTGGTTTTGATGGGGTGTATGAATTCTCTAGAAACTTCAGAAATGAAGGTATGGACAGAACTCATAACCCAGAATTTACAGCCATGGAAATCTATGTTTCTTACAAAGATTACAACTGGATGATGGAATTTGCAGAACAATTATTAGAATATTGTGCCATTGCCGTAAACGGAACTTCTGAAGCTACTTTTGGTGACCATAAAATTAATTTTAAGGCACCATACGCAAGAGTTACTATGACAGACTCTATTAAGCATTTTACTGGTTTTGACATCACTGGAAAAACTGAAGATGAAATTAGAGCCGCCGCAATATCAATGAATATTGCTGTTGATGAGACCATGGGGAAAGGAAAATTAATTGATGAAATTTTTGGAGAAAAATGTGAAGGGAATTATATTCAGCCTACCTATATTACAGACTATCCAAAGGAAATGTCTCCACTTTGTAAAGAACACAGAGAAAATCCTGAATTAACAGAGCGTTTTGAATTGATGGTTTGTGGAAAAGAAATTGCCAATGCATATTCTGAACTAAATGATCCTATAGATCAGCGAGAACGTTTTGAACATCAATTAAAATTAGCGCAAAAGGGTGATGATGAAGCTACAGAATTTATTGATGAAGATTTCTTACGTGCCTTAGAATACGGAATGCCTCCAACCTCTGGAATGGGTATTGGGATGGATCGACTAATAATGTTTTTAACCAACAATCAATCCATACAAGAAGTATTGTTCTTCCCTCAAATGAGACCAGAACAAAAAATGCCTTCTATTGAATTAAATGAAGAAGAAAAAGCAGTTTTAGCAATCATCACGAAAGCAACAAAAATTGATTTAAATGACTTAAAAACTCAGTCTGGTTTAAGCAATAAAAAATGGGATAAAACCATCAAAGGTTTAACCAAAAAAAGTCTTGCTAAAGTTATAAAAACGGCAGAAGGCTTGTTTGTGGAAATCAATTAAAAAAATCTTTTATTTTTCTTTTGCTTCAGGAATTATAGATTTTAAGTCGAATTTAGCATTTTTTACGAATTTAAGTTGTTAGATTTGAAGGAGATATAAGTTTTTTATAAAAAATTAAACCTTTTTTATAAATTAGTGTCTTATGTTATAATCTATAAAACATCTTTTTATTGGCATCTTTATCACCTTTATCTGAAACACTTAATTTTCGTAAAGCAAAACATTTGTTAAGGAGAGCCTCCTATAGTTTAGATAAAGATTCTATCAATGCTCTCGTAGGTCTTCCAATAGAGGAAGCTATAAATCTATTTTCAAATACTGATTCAAATACCTGGAACGAACCTTATGACCCACTTCCACTAGATTCTCCTGACGGTAATTGGTTATCTTCAACTGAACTTCCAAATACTTTTAATAACCAAGGAAGAAAAAGGAGGATTATTTCCAGTTGGTGGTGGTATAATGCCCTTAATCAAAGGACCTTAAAACATAAGCTAACTTTTTTTCTACACACATCTTTTACGGTTTCTAAAGATGGTGGCACTGGAACATCTACTCATTTTTATGATCATCTACAGTTACTAGATTTCTATGCATATGGCAATATTAAAACATTGGCGAAAAAAATAACATTTGATAATTCAATGTTAATCTACTTAGACAACACTTCTAACAACGCTAACAATCCCAACGAAAATTATGCCCGTGAATTTTTAGAACTTTTCACTATATTAAAAGGGCCTCAGATTGATAATGGAGATTATACAAATTATACAGAACTAGATATACAACAAGCAGCTAAGATTTTTTCTGGGATTAAAATCCAATACGATAGAAGTATTATTGATTCTGACACGAATCTTCCTAGTGGCAGAATAAGTGTTAGTAATCATGAAAATACCAATAAAACATTTAGCCATGCTTTTAATAATCAAACAATAATAGGTGGAAACTCAGAGGAAAGTATCATAAATGAACTAGACTCTTTTGTGGAAATGGTGTTTGAGAAAGAAGCAACTGCCAAATCTTTTTGTAGAAAATTATACCGCTTCTTTGTTAAAAATGAAATTACTGATGAAATTGAAAGTGATATTATTAGTCCCTTAGCAACGGAATTAAAAAATAATAATTATGAGTTATTACCAACAGTAAAAACTCTCTTATCCTCGCAGCACTTTTTTGATATGGATAATACTGATAATACTGATGAAGTTTTTGGAGCCCAAGTAAAAAGTCCACTACAGATGATTTCAGAAATAAGCACCTGCTTTTATCTTTCAATTCCAGAACCCACAACTAATAACTATGATTTTTATAGGTTCTTCAATTTTGTTCATAATTATTTTTTAGTAAGTAGTGGTATGGTTTTATTTAGTCCTGATTCTGTTGCAGGATATCCAGCTCATTATCAAGAACCTGATTATGATAGGCATTGGTTCTCGTCTAATACTATTTTGGGAAGATATAAATTAATTGAAAGTCTTATTACCGGCAGAAATAAAATAGGTAATAATGGTCTTATTTATGCTCAATTAGATATTGTGAGCTATGTAAAAGACCGTGTTTTAAATCCTTCGGATGCTGAAGCTTTGGTTACAGAATTATCCGATTTATTATATCCTGAAAGCATAGACAGTGACAGAAAAGATTATTTTATAGAGAACTTACTAGAAGGATTCCCTGCTTACTATTGGACAGATGCATGGTATCAATATCTAAACACAGATGATAATACTGTTGTGAAATCTAGATTAGAAGCATTACTTAGTGCAATGATTAATGCTGCAGAATTCCAACTAACTTAATACATTATGAAAAGAAGAAATTTTTTAAAACTTTCTGCTACAGCTTCAGCTATGGGTTTGCTTCCTCTTGAGTTAAAAGCGATGTTAAAATCTGTTGATCTAACTTCTTGTGATGTTTCAAACAGAAAACTAGTTCTTATAAATCTTGCTGGTGGTAATGATGGTTTAAATACAATCATCCCAATAAATGAATATGATACCTATGCAAATTTAAGACCCACGTTAAAAATAGCAGATTCAGGAGCCAATCCTTATATTACTTTAGACAATACCCTTGCAGACAATCAATTAATAGGACTACATCCTGCACTCACTGGTTTTAAATCTTTATACGATCAAGGAAAAATGCGCATTTTACAATCTGTAGGATACCCTTCTCAAAACAAAAGTCATTTTGCTTCTACTGATTTATATTCTACAGGAAATGATGGGAATAGCTGGGATAATGGAAATGATTCTGGTTGGATTGGTAGGTTTATGGAAATGTATTATGCAAATGAGCTAAGTGACACCTATCCTCTTGGAGTTCAAATAGGCTCTAACAAAACATCTTTAGGCTTTCATGGAGAGGAAGAACACGGACTAGCCATCAATATATCAGGACAAGACCCTTCTGGCTTTTATTCAGAATTAAATGGCTTAGGAGGAACACCACCCTCCAATATACCAAATAGTGATTATGGCCAAGAGATACAATATATTGTAGAAACAGATCAGTTATCTAATCAATATTCTCAAGCCATTTCAAATGCGTTTAATAATGGCAGTAACGATGGTTCCTATCCAGATACAGATCTATCAAACCAACTCAAAACAGTTGCACGATTAATTAGTGGTGGATTGGGGACTAAAATTTATGTCGTTAGAATTGGTGGCTTTGATACGCACAACAATCAAAATCAAGCAGCAAATTCAATTGAAGGAAATCATAATGATTTACTTACTGAGGTTTCAGATGCTATAGAAGTCTTTTTTAATGATCTAGACTCTCAAGAACTGGCAGACGATGTTGTTGCCTTGACATTTTCTGAATTTGGAAGAAAAGCACAAGAAAATGGTAGTTTTGGAACTGATCATGGAGAAATTGCTCCTATGTTTGTTTTTGGAAAGCCTATTAATGGTGGTGTTTCAGGCACCAATGCAGATTTAAGCGAAGCAACATCTGATAATAATTATCAGCTACAAACTGTACAATTTGATTACAGACAAACTTTTGGTACCCTGTTGCAAAATTTCTTAGGAGCAGACAATTCTGTTATCGATAACGCTTTTTTCAATTTCACAACCAATGAGAGTTTTTCAAATTTAAAGATTGAAAATCTTATAAAAGAGTCATTTGCTGTTGATGAGGATTGCTATAGTCAAACACTTGCGCTGGACGAATTTAATGCACGAAATACCACCAAAGAGTGGTTTGTTTTTCCAAACCCTGTTAGAGATAAATTACAAGTTCATTCTTCTAAAGAATATTCAACTGTTGGATATAGGATTTTTAATAATTCAGCTCAAACAATACTTCAAGGCACTCATCAACTATTAAATGGAAACTTGAGTATTGATATTCAGAGACTAACTACAGGAATCTATTATATTCAAATTTTTTCGGATGGAAAAAATGAAACTCATAAAATTTTAAAGTTATAATTATATTAAAATTTATTTCCACTTAATATTACAACCCATACTTGGATTTTGAATCCCTTTATAAATTCTATTACTTAACATTGTTTCTAGTACTCTTCTGATATCTTTTCCTGAGACTGGAATTCCATTACCTGGTCTAGAATCATCTAATTGTCCGTGATATAGAGATTTTAGCTCGCTATCAAAAACATACAAATCTGGTGTGCAAGCTGCATCATAAGCTTTTGCTACTTCCTGAGTTTCATCATACAAATATGGAAAAGGATAATGTTCTTTGATGGCTAATTCTTTCATTAATTCGGGGCTATCCATCGGATAGTTCTCGATATCATTACTACTGATGGCAATAAAACCGAATCCTCTGGAAGTATAATCTTTTGCTAAGGCTACTAATTCTCTATTGACGTGAATTACAAACGGACAATGATTACAAATAAAGAAAATAATGGTTCCTCGATCACCTTTCAGCTCATGTAAAGAGATTGATTTTTCTGAGACTGTATCAAACAAAGTGAAATCTGGAGCTAAAGTTCCTTTTTCTAAAGTATTGGATGGTGTAAGTGACATTATATGTGTTTATAAGAACAAAAATACAACCATTAAAGTAGCTGTATATTAATTAATTTTTAACCCTTAAACTTCATAGGTAAGTGTACTACTTTTTTAGTTTCAAAAAAGTCTTCTTTAAAATAATCTGTTAAGTCATAAATAGTTGCTGATGTATATTTATTTAATTCATCAGATAGGTCGCCTCCTTTTAAGTAAAGAATTCCATTTTTTATAGGGTGTTGTTGTTTTTTATTGATTTTCCCTTTTGTCCAACGAACAAAAGTTTCCATTTGTGCAACAGCTCTACTTACAATAAAATCATAGGTTCCCTTAATTTCTTCAACTCTCCCGTGGGTAGTTTTTATGTTTTGTAGCCCTAAACCTTCAGTAACATCATTTACTACTTTAATTTTCTTACCAATACTATCTACCAAATGAAACTGTGTTTCTGGAAATAAAATAGCCAACGGAATTCCGGGGAAGCCTCCCCCTGTTCCGACATCTAGTACTTTAGTATTAGACTTAAACTGAACTACTTTAGCAATCCCTAAAGAATGAAGGACATGTCTTAAATACAACTCGTCAATATCTTTTCTAGAAACAACATTAATTTTCAGATTCCAATCTTTATACAGCTCTTGTAATTGAGAGAATTGAGAGATTTGAAGTTGTGTAAGGTTTGGAAAATATTTTAAAAGTAAATTCATGATGACATTTAACCACAAAAGTAATTAATCATTAGAACAATCACATTAAAAAACAATCGATAATAATCATATCAAACACATAAAAGCTTATTTTTGTTACATAACTTTTTTCAATCACATATGAAGACCATAAATTTCTCTAGAATAGATAAAGCAAAGTTTTTTAGAACTCTTAATAAAAGAGTTAATGACTACTTCAAAGAAAATAACTTAAAACGAACAGGTAACTGGAAATTATATATCAAAGCCTTCATAATGTTTTCTGTATTCTTAGTGCCTTTTATTTTAATACTAACTGTAGACATGCCACAATGGTTGATGTTTATTTCAATGGCTGTTACAGGTGTTGGAATGGCTGGTGTTGGAATGAATGTAATGCATGATAGCAATCACGAATCTTTTTCAAGTAAAAAGTGGGTGAATAAATTAATGGGAAGTAGTATCTACATTCTTGCAGGAAATGTATATAATTGGAAAGTTCAACACAACGTTTTACATCACACATTTACCAATATTAAAGATCATGATGAAGATATTGATGCTGGTAGAATTATTCGTTTTTCACAACACTCTAAATGGCTTAAAATTCATAAGCTACAAAAATACTATTCAATTTTTTTATATGGGTTGTTAACAATCAATTGGGCAATTACTACAGATATTAAGCAAATGCATAACTATTTAAAACGAAAATTATCCTACGGTAAATTTCCAAGTCCTGCAATAGAATGGACAAAGTTAGTTGTCTCTAAATTAGTCTATTATGCGATGTGGATTGTATTGCCTCTAGCGGTTTTAGACATTGCTTGGTGGAAAATATTGATTGGATTTTTTGTAATGCATTATACTGCAGGGATGATCTTAAGTCTCGTCTTTCAATTAGCACATATTGTACCAAATACAGCAATGCCAATTCCAGATAAAGATGGTAATTTAGAACATACTTGGGCAGTCCACCAGCTATACACAACCTCTAACTTTGCACCTAGTAATAGATTGGTAAACTTCTACACTGGTGGTCTAAACCATCAAGTTGAACATCATATTTTCCCACATATTTCTCACGTACATTACGGTAAGTTGGCTAAGATTGTAAAAGAAACAGCTAAAGAGTTTAATTTACCTTATAATGAGTATCTGACAATGAGTAAAGCCATTATAGAACATTTTAGACACCTGGGTGTATTAGGAAAAAATCCAGAAATAGCATAAAAAGTATTTATAATTTTACAATATAAATGGCATATCCATTATCGAACAGAATAAAAAGCCTGCCGGTTTCTCAGACATTGGCAATGGCTGCAAAAGCAAGAGAACTAAAAGCTGCAGGAAAAGACATTATTAGTTTAAGTTTAGGGGAACCAGATTTTAACACACCAGACTTTATAAAGGATGCTGCTATAGAAGCAATCAATCAGGGTTATAATTCTTACACTCCAGTTGATGGATATGTAGAATTAAAAGAAGCAATCTGCACCAAATTTAAACGCGATAATAACTTACATTACACACCCAATCAAATTGTGGTTTCTACAGGAGCTAAACAGTCTATTGCAAATATTGCACAAGTACTATTAAACCCTGGAGATGAAGTATTATTACCTGCTCCATATTGGGTAAGTTATTCTGCAATTGCAATTTTATGTGAAGCAAAATTTGTTGAAGTACCCTCTTCTATTGATACCGATTTTAAAATTACTCCTGAACAACTAGAAGCTGCCATTACACCAAAAACAAAAATGGTGTTTTTTAATTCTCCTAACAATCCAAGCGGAACAATTTACACCGAAAAAGAGTATAGAGCGTTGGCTAAAGTTTTAGAAAAACACCCTCAGATTTATATTCTTTCTGACGAGATCTATGAACATATTAATTACAGTTGTCCAACGTTTAGTTTTGCTGCTATAGAAAATATGTTTGAAAGAACGATTACAGTAAACGGTTTAGCAAAAGCTTTCGCAATGACAGGATGGAGAATTGGATATATTGGCGCACCAGATTGGATTGCAAAAGCATGTACAAAAATGCAAGGTCAGATAACTTCAGGAACAAATTGTATTGCTCAAAGAGCAGCTATTACTGCTGTATTAGCTCCTGTTGAAAAAGTACAGTATATGGTAGATGAGTTTAAATCTCGTAGAGATATTGTCTTGCAGCTTCTTGGGAAAATTGACGGTTTTAAATTAAATATACCCGATGGAGCGTTCTATGTCTTTCCTGATATTTCTTCTTTCTTTGGAAAAACTATCAAAGGAAAAACCATTAATAATGCGAATGACTTTTCTTTATTCTTGTTAGAAGAAGCAAATGTTGCCACAGTTACTGGAGAAGCTTTTGGTGCCCCTAATTGTATTAGATTATCCTATGCTGCCTCCGAAAGTATCCTTAGAAAAGCAGTTGATCGCATTCAGAAAGCTGTTCAATCATAAAAAGAACATCAAAAAATCATAGATCTATTTAATATTTTTTATAGTAAGGTATTTCTTTTATCTACAAAATTTAAAAAAACCACACTCAAGGGTATAAGTGTGGTGGAGATAGCTAGGGTAAATCTTATTAATCTACATTATCATGTAGAAAAGAGTTATTGGATTTTAGTTGTATATCTTCATTCTCATCAGTAGAAAGGGATGTTTTAGATTTACTAATTATAGAACTAGTGTCATCTAAGTTCACTCCTAATCTTTTATAAGCGGGTTGCCGTTCAATTTCATCAATATTTTTATTCATCTGATCAGTGAATTTATAATTAAACCCTTTCATCTTTTGTCGTCTATCTTCTGCTCTTTTTTGAAGTTCAGTTATAGTCAGACTCATTGGAGAAACTTCTTCACTTAAAGTAGTTTTTTGATTGATTTCTGACTGAGGATTTGTTGATTTTAATTCAAACTGTAATTCTTTTTCTGGTGCTTTATGTTCTTTTGCAATTAATGAACTTTTACCAATAGTTGGCTCAATATCAAAATTATCTAAAACATATCTCTTTTCTATAGTTTGTTCTTTATCAGCTATAATTTCTACAGCATTATTTACCTCTAAATTTAAAATTTCCGACGTTAATTCGAATCGAGTTTCAACCTCATCTATTTTTATTTCTTTTTTATTGTTCAAAGGCAAATCAAATAATAGATCTGCTTGCATTGATGTAGGTTTTTCAACAACCGCTTCTTCAGTTTCGGTTGTAATATTCGTAATAATAAAATCTTGTTCTGAAATATTTTCAACTGCAATTTCATCATATAATACATGAGTATTTTTAATAAACTCAGAAGTAGGAATCAAATCCATTAGAATTGTGCCATCATCCAGCTGATTGGTTATTTCATTATCTTCTTCTAGCACATGAATTATTCTCTGTTCAGTCTTATGAATTGGTTCATCCAAAGTAGGAGTTTTAGACACTACATTGTCAGAAAAATTATAAATTGCTTTTTGTTCATCTTCTAGTGTATGAACAATTTTTTTAACTTCTGTATTGGTAATATTACTTTGTTGATCTGCTGCAAAACCAGTAGCAACAATAGTCACAGAAATGGCATCGCCAAGTTCATGATCTTCACCAATACCCATAATGATATTCGCTTCAAAACCAGCTTCCACTTGAATAAAGTCATTAATTTCACCTATCTCGTCGAGTGTTACCTCATTTGTTCCGGAAACAATTAACAACAAGACATTCTTGGCTCCTGTAATTTTATTATCATTTAATAATGGAGAGTCTAATGCTTTTACAATAGCACTTTTTGCTCTTGCAGTTCCTGCTTCTTTTGCAGATCCCATGATGGCTGTTCCACTGTTAGAAAGTACTGTTTTAGCATCATGTAAGTCAATATTTTGTTTGTAATGGTGTGTAATAACCTCAGCAATTCCTCTTGCAGCGGTGGATAATACCTCATCAGCTTTAGAAAATCCAGCTTTAAAACCTAGATTTCCATAAACTTCTCTTAGCTTATTATTATTAATAACAATTAAAGAATCTACATTACTACGTAGTTGGTCAATCCCAATTTGAGCTTGTTTTGATCGCATTCTTCCTTCAAACTGAAATGGCATTGTAACAATACCTACAGTAAGAATATTCATGTCTTTTGCCACTTTTGCAATAATTGGCGCAGCCCCAGTACCTGTACCACCTCCCATTCCTGCTGTGATAAACACCATTTTGGTTTGGGTATTTAACATCGCTTGAATTTCTTTAATACTTTCTTTGGCTGCTTCCTCTCCAACTTCTGGATTTGCTCCAGCCCCTAAGCCTGATGTTAAATCAGCTCCTAATTGAATTTTATTAGGAATTGAACTGTTTTCTAGTGCTTGTGCATCTGTATTACAGATGACAAAATCTACCCCTTTGATATCTTGCTGAAACATATGATTAACAGCATTACTACCACCCCCACCAACTCCAATTACTTTAATTGTATTAGATTTTGATTTAGGCATATCAAATAAAATATTATCGAATTGGCTCATAATAACTTTTCTATTTTGTGTGTTATTTTTCTTATACTAAATAATTATTCGGCGTTATCTAAAAACTCTTTCAATCCGTCTGTAAATTTATCAAAGAAAGATTTCTTTTTAGTCTTCGGTTTTGATTCTATAGGGGGTTCTTTTATATCTTCTGGTTTATTTTCATCATCTACAATATCTTCTAATTCTTTTTCTTCACTAATGTAATTTTCTAAGCCTTCAATTAACAAACCTACAGCTGTTGCATAAGAGGGGCTTGACATGTCTTCATCTGAATCTCCAGCTAGATGTTCGTTAGGGTATCCAATTCTAGCATCCATTCCAGTAATATATTCTACAAGCTGTCTTAAATGCTTTAATTGTGACCCGCCTCCTGTTAAAACAATACCTGCGATTAGTTTTCCTTTTTGTGTCTCGTGACCGTAATTTTTAATTTCTAAATAAACATGCTCAATGATTTCTTGTACTCTTGCATGAATGATTTTTGAAAGATTTTTAAGTGTTATCTCTTTTGGTTCTCGTCCTCTTAAACCTGGAATAGAAACAATTTCTGTTTCTTTATTTTCTCCTGGCCAAGCAGATCCAAATTTTATTTTTAACAACTCAGCTTGCTTTTCTATAATAGAGCAGCCTTCTTTTATGTCTTCTGTTATAACATTTCCTCCAAAAGGAATTACAGCAGTATGACGAATAATACCATCTTTAAAAATGGCTAAATCTGTTGTACCTCCCCCAATATCAATTAAAGCTACTCCAGCCTCTTTTTCCTCCTGACTCAAAACCGCTGAGGCCGATGCCAATGGTTCTAGAGTGATATCAGATAAATCTAATCCTGCACTTTTTACACATCGACCAATATTTCTAATAGATGAAACTTGCCCAACAACAACGTGAAAATTTGCTTCTAATCTTCCACCATACATTCCTATAGGCTCTTTTATTTCTGATTGACTATCAACCTTAAATTCTTGCGGTAGTACATGAATGATTTCTTCACCAGGTAACATGACTAACTTATGAACCTGATTAACTAGGTTTTCAATATCATTTTCGTCAATTACTTCATCTGCATTAGACCTTGTTATGTAATCACTATGGTGTAAACTACGTATGTGTTGACCTGCTATACCAACAACAACATTTTCAATCTTACGTCCAGATATACTCTCAGATTCCTCGACTGCTTGCTGTATAGATTGTATTGTTTGAGTAATATTACTAACAACTCCTCTTTTGACTCCTAAACTTTTGGCTTTACCAATACCTAAAATTTCTAGTTTTCCGTATTCATTTTTACTCCCAATCATAGCTACAATCTTAGTTGTACCTATATCTAAACCAACGGCTATTTTATTATTTTCCATCTCTATTCTTTTACACCAACAACTTGGTTACGATACTTAACGTTTATAGTTTTGTAATTATGTATTGTACTATCTAAAAAAACTTTACTATAAAATGCTTTTAATTTTTTTATTTTATTGTCGATTTGATCCAACTTACCAAACTCAACCCTATAATTACCACTTCTTACTGTCATTATGTATTCATTATTGGCCTGTAAATGGATTCCTATGATTTCTTTATTCAAAAAATCATCATTCGATATTTTTTTTAGCAACACCATTAATTTCCTCAAATCACTCTGATTATCAACCTTAGTAATTAAAGGAACTCTAGCTGAATAATTTTGAGAAACAGGAACTTTTAATGCTTGTGAATCAATATAGTAAGATGAATTACCAGTAAGTATTCTAGCAATAGGTTGCCTTTGTTTTATCAAAGAATTTAGAGTCCCATCTATACTAATAAAAAGTGATACTTTTTCTATATATGGGTTCCCTAAAACCTTTTGTTCTAACTTGTATAAATCTATCACAGATTTTGCTTGTTTTTGTAACCTTTCATTGTTTTGTATTAACAATTTATTAACCATCGATTGTGTTAAAAAATAGGGACCATCAGATTCAAATTGAACATCTATTTTATTGATAATTTTTTCTGAATTTCTAGTATTAGAAAAACCATATAAAAAAGCAACAAACCCAATTAAAACAAGGTGTAATATATATTTTATGATTCTTTTTAACATCATAATTTAACTTTATATATTAAGTCATTTTTAACCTCTTCAACCATCATTCCAATATCTCCAGCACCCAACATTGTAACTATAGTAGCTTCTGAATTTTTAATATCTTTTACTAAAAAATTTTTATACGTGATTTTTTTATTCTTGTTAGTGATTTTTTCAAGAAGCCAAGAAGAAGTGACACCTTCAATAGGCATTTCTCTAGCTGGATAAATATCTAATAATAGTATTTCATCAAACCTAGATAAGCTGAGGGCAAAATCTTCTATAAAGTCTCTAGTTCTAGAAAATAAATGTGGCTGAAAAACAACTGCATTTTTTTGAGTTGGATACATTTCTTTGATAGATTCATATACTGCATCTATTTCTGTTGGATGATGTGCATAGTCATCAATTAAAGTCAATGAATCTGATTTAATTTTATAAGAAAAACGCCTTTCGACTCCTTTAAACGTTTGTAACGATTTTTTAATATTTTTCAGAGGAATTCCATAACAATCAGCCATAGCTAAAGCGGCCAAAGCATTCATCATATTGTGTTTTCCAGGTAATAAAAAAACAATTTCTTTTATGTGATTATTAGGAGTTGTAACATCAAAAATATAATTGCCATTGCGAACAATAATATTTGAAATTTTATAGTCTGCATCTTCATTAATAGCATAACTTAAACCACTCACTTTGGATCCTTTAGCAACGATCAACACATCTGAAACCTTGTTTGCAAATTCCTGAAAAGACTCTTCTAGAGCAGCATGTTCTACATAAATATCTAAATGATCTGCATCCATAGAAGTAATACAGGCAATATTTGGTGAAAGATTTAAAAATGATTTATCGTATTCATCTGCTTCAACAACTGAAATTTTATCTGCTCCTAAAATTAAATTAGAATGATAATTTTCTGAGATGCCTCCCAAAAAGCTTGTGGCATTATAAGGCTGCATAATATGACCTAAAATAGCAGATGTTGTTGTTTTTCCATGTGTTCCTGCAACTGCAAAACAGAATGTATTCTTCGTTATCATCCCTAAAACCTCTGCACGTTTCATAACTTGAAAATTCTGATTGAGAAAGAAGTTTAATTCTAAATGATTCGCTGGAATTGCTGGGGTATAAACAACTAGTGTAGTTGTTTTATTCTTGTATATTTCTGGAATTGATTCTAGAGAATCATTAAAATGAATTTCTATTCCAAGTTTTTCTAGATCTGCAGTATTGTTAGTTGGCAACTTATCATATCCTGCAACTTTTTTTGCTGTTGCACTAAAGTACCTAGCTAAAGCACTCATTCCGATACCTCCTATACCAATAAAATAAACGTTATGTATCTCTTTTAAATTCACAAATTTAATAACTTTTCGACTTGACTTATAATTTTATTTGTAGCATCTGGTAATGCCAATTCTTTTATATTTTGACTAAGACTCTCTTGCTTTCCCTCATCTTTTAATAAAGTCTCAAAAACAATAGGAAATGTATTTAATTCTGATTCTCTTAACAAAATAGCACCATGCTTTTCTACAATAGATTTTGCGTTTTTAGTTTGATGGTCTTCCGCCACGTTTGGTGATGGAATAAAAATAGTTGGCTTTCCTACAATACATAATTCCGAGACAGAACTCGCTCCAGCTCTTGAAATAATGATATCAGCTGCAGCATATGCTAAATCCATTTTTTTAATGAAAGCGTGAACAGACACATTCTTATTCTCGTTGTATTTACTATATGTATCATAATATAATTTTCCGCATTGCCAGATAATTTGAACTTTATGTTCTTTAAAAAACAAAAGGTTTTCCTCAATTAATTCATTTATTTTTCTTGCTCCTAAACTACCTCCAAGAACTAATATTGTTTTTCTTTTTTTTATTAATCCAAACAAATCATTTGCTATTTTAATCTTTTCTTTTAAATGAATTGATAACAAACTAGCTCTTACTGGGTTTCCTGTTTTTATGATTTTTTCCTCTGGAAAATAATATTCTAATCCATCATAAGCAACACAAACAATCTTAGATTTTTTACTTAATAATTTATTGGTAATTCCCGGATAGGAATTTTGTTCCTGAATTAATGTTGGAATTTTTCTTCTATTGGCCATTATTAATGTCGGTCCACTCGCAAATCCACCAGTTCCAATAACAATATCTGGCTTAAATTGTTTGATTATTTTTCCTGCTTTCACTAAACTATGTAGCAATTTAAAAGGAAATAATAGGTTCTTAAAAGTTAGTTTTCTTTGAATTCCTGAAATCCATAATCCTTTTATTTGATAACCTGCTTGAGGTACTTTCTCCATCTCCATTTTATCTTTTGCACCAACAAATAAAAAATTAGCAACTGGGTACCTTAGCCTTAATTCATTTGCTATGGCAATAGCAGGGAAAATATGACCGCCTGTACCACCTCCACTAATTAATATATTAATCGATTGCTTCATGTAAAATATCCAAGGGGTTATCATCTAAAATTGTTTCTTCCGTCTCTTCTTTTGATGCACTAACACTAAGAATCATTCCTAATGCAAAGCATGTCATCCAAATAGAAGTTCCACCACTGCTAATTAACGGTAATGTTTGTCCTGTTACAGGGAATAAATTCGTGGCTACAGCCATGTTGATTACTGCTTGAAATATGATCGGTAAACCAACTCCAATAACGAGTAAGGTTCCAAATGTTGTTGTTGCTTTTTTGACTGTAATAAATATTCTAAATAGTAATAAAAAATACACAAACACAATAAGAATAGCTCCCACCAATCCATATTCTTCAACAATAATAGCATATATGAAATCTGACGATGATTGTGGTAGAAAATTTTTCTGAATACTTTTACCAGGACCTTTTCCTAAAGGACCACCAGTGGCAATAGCTGTTTTTGCTTTTTCTACTTGATATGATTCTTGACCTCCAGATTTATAAAAATTTTCTATTCTATTTCCCCATGTATTCACTCTATTTGGCATAGCATCCGGAAATGCTTTTACTGTTAAAACAAATAGTGACAAAATTAAAATTCCTACTCCTAAAATATATCCTATGTATTTTATTGGATACCCACCAACATAAGTAACTACCAGAATCATCAAAAAAATAATTGCTGTAGTAGAAAAATTTGCTGGTAATATTAGCATTAAAATTAAAGCAACTGGCAACCATAATTGCAATAAACTTTCTTTAAATATTATTGTAATATCTTTGTTTTTGGCTAAATATCTTGCAGTATAAACCATTAAAACCAAGCCTGCCAATGTTGAGGTTTGAAACCCTACACCAATAAACGGAATACTAATCCATCTACTTGCATAAGTACCTCCAATAGTTGTTCCTTGAGCAAGTGTATATATCAATAAGAAAAAAACAACCGGCAATAATAAAACAGAACCTCCACTAAAGTATCTATAAGGAATTTTATGAACTGCATAAATAATAGCAAATCCCATTATTAATAAGACAACATGTTTTACCAAGTACCCAAGAGTAGAACCACCAACAACACTAACTAAATTAGCACTAGCGCTATAAACAGGCATAAAAGAGAACAAAGCCAAAATAGCTACTAAAGCCCAGATGGTTTTATCTCCTTTTATATGTTGAAAAATTCCTTTCACTTTTTAATTATATTGCTTGAAATTATTTAAGTAAAAAATCATTATAGATCTCGTACTGCATTTTTAAATTGGCGACCTCTATCTTCATAACTGTCAAATAAATCGAAACTAGCACACGATGGAGATAATAAAACGGTGTCTCCTGCTTGAGATAATTTATAAGCAACTTTAACTGCTTCTTCTGCTCCTGCAGTTTCAATCATCATATCAACCACGTTTGAAAAAACAGCTATTAGTTTTTCGTTGTCTTCACCCAAACAAACGATCGCTTTTACTTTTTCTCTAACTAACGGTAATAAATCTTGATAATCGTTACCTTTATCAACACCTCCTACAATCCAAACTGTTGGTTGATCCATGCATTCTAAAGCATAGAAAGTAGCATTTACATTGGTTGCTTTAGAATCATTTATAAATTGAATGCCATTTACTTTTTGTACATTTTCTAGTCGATGTTCAGCTCCTTCAAAATTTGCTAAACTATCTTTAATAGATTGGCTACGTACATTTAATAATTGTGAAGCCAAGGCTCCAGCCATGGTGTTTTTTACGTTGTGTTTTCCTTGTAATCTTAGGTTAGATATGCTCATGCTAAATTCTTCTGTATTTAATTTTATTATTATCGTATCTTCTTTTAAAAATGCTCCATAATCCAATTCTTTTTCAATAGAAAAAGGAATTAATGCTGCATTCGTTTGATTTTTTTTTAACCAATTATCTATAGTCTGATCGTCTCCATCATATATTAAAAAATCATGTATTGTTTGATTTCTAGTAATCGTAAATTTTGAAGCAACATATTGATTAAAATCATATTCATATCGATCTAAATGATCTGGTGTTATATTGGTAATTATTGCAATATGTGGTCTAAAATCTATAACTCCATCTAATTGAAAACTGCTTAACTCTAGAACATAACTTTCAAAGTTTTCTTCAGCAACTTGTTGAGCAAAACTGGCTCCGATATTACCTGCAACTCCTACATTTATTTTTGCTGATTTCAACAAATGATGTGTTATAAGTGTAGTAGTTGTTTTTCCATTAGATCCTGTAATTCCAATGATTAAAGCATCTGTATATTTGGATGCAAATTCTATTTCAGAAATTACCAAAACCCCATTGTTAATTAGCTGCTGAACCATAGGCGCTTTTTCAGGTATTCCAGGACTTTTTACTACTACGTCTGCATTTAAAATCAATGACTCTGTATGCTGCTTTTCTTCAAAACTTATCTCATTATGTAAAAGAACTTTTTTATACTTTTTTGCAATACTCCCTCTGTCTGAAATAAAAATCTCATATCCTTTTTGTTTTCCTAACAAAGCGGCGCCAACACCACTTTCTCCTCCACCAAGTATGACTAATCTCTTCATTATTTATAGATTCCTACATTCGTAGGAATGGAAATACTATCTTAACTTTAATGTCACAATCGTAAATACAGCCAAAAGAATTCCTATAATCCAAAACCGGACTACTATTTTACTCTCATGATATCCAGACTTTTGATAATGATGGTGTAAAGGCGACATTTTAAAAATTCGTCTTCCTTCACCATATTTCTTTCGTGTGTATTTGAAATAGGATACTTGCAGTATCACTGACATATTTTCTATTACAAAAATTCCTGCAAGTATTGGTAATAATAATTCTTTACGTATGGAGATCGCTATCACTGCAATAATACCACCTATAGTTAAACTACCTGTATCTCCCATAAAAACTTGAGCTGGGTAAGCGTTATACCATAAAAAACCTATTAATGCTCCAGCAAATGCCAATATATAAACTGTCATTTCTCCAGAATTTGGGATGTACATCACATCTAAATAATCTGAAAAAATAATATTTCCTGATACCCAGGCAAAAAGTCCTAAAACGACGACTATAATTGCTGAAGAACCCGTTGCTAATCCATCGATTCCATCTGTGAGGTTTGCACCATTAGAAAAAGCTGTAATAATAAAAATTGTGATAAATATAAAAACTAACCAGCCATATTTCTCATAACCTTCTCCTAAGAAACTCAAGAAATTAGAATAATCTAATTCGTTATTTTTAAAGAATGGAACTGTAGTTTTTGTTGATTTATGTGCCTCACCAAAAACTTGTCGTTTTCCGTTCTCCTGAACAATTTGTTCTGCTACTGGCAACTGCTCTTTAATAGTTACATTATCATTAAAATAAAGTATAGAACCTACTATTAAACCTAGTCCTACTTGACCTAGTATTTTAAATTTTCCATGTAAACCTGCTTTGTCTTTTTTAAACACTTTAATATAATCATCTAAAAAACCTATTAAACCCATCCAAACAGTAGTTATTAGTAGAATGATTATATAAATATTATCTAATTTAGTCAGAAGTAAGACAGGAATTAGTGTTGAAAAAATGATGATAATTCCTCCCATAGTTGGGGTTCCTGCTTTTTGAATTTGCCCTTCTAGCCCCAAATCTCTTATACTTTCACCTACTTGCTGATTTCTTAAGAAATTGATAATCCTTTTTCCATAAATAGCAGACACTAATAAAGCTAAGATAAAAGCAGTAGCAGCTCTGAAAGTAATAAACTGAAACAATCCAGCACCTGGAAAATTAAACTGAGATTCTAAATAATCAAATAAATAATACAGCATGTTATTTTTTTAATAGATTAAAATATTTCTTCACTTCTACTAAATCATCAAAAGGAAATCGTTCTCCATTGATTTCTTGATAATTTTCATGACCTTTTCCTGCTATTAGTAAAACATCTCCAGTCGCTGAAAATTTACAGGCAGTTTTTATGGCTTGTCTTCTATCTGATATAGTTAACGTGTGTTTTAAATTCTCTGTTAAAACTCCCACTTCCATTTCTTCCAAAATAGTATCTGGGTTTTCTGTTCTTGGATTGTCTGATGTAAAAATTGCTTGAGAACTTAATTGAGAAGCAATATTTGCCATCTTAGGCCTTTTTGTTTTATCTCTATTTCCTCCACAACCAACAACTGTGATTAGTTTTACATTAGATGTTTTAATATCATTGATTGTTTCTAGCACATTTTTTAGAGCATCTGGAGTGTGAGCGTAATCTACAATAGCAATCACTCCAGTATCTGAAATAACATATTCAAATCTTCCGCTTACACTTTCTAATTGACTGACAATTGTTAAAATCTCAAATTTTTCTAAGCCTAATTCATGGGCGGCTCCAGTAATTGCTGCTAGATTATAGGCATTAAAACTTCCTATTAATTTAGTCCATACTTCTACTCCATTAATAGATAGTAATGTTCCTGAAAAACTTTTTTCGATAATTTTAGTCTTGTAATCTGCCAATGTTTTTAAAGCATAGGTTCTTTTTCTAGCTTTCGTATTTTGTAACATGACAGTGCCATTCTTGTCATCGAGATTTGTTAATGCAAATGCTGTTTTGGGTAATGAATCAAAGAACATTTTCTTTACATCTCTATAGGAAGCAAATGAATTGTGATAATCTAAATGGTCATGAGATAGGTTTGTGAAAATTCCACCAGTAAACTCTAATCCTTCAGTTCTTTTTTGATGAATTCCATGAGAACTAACCTCCATAAAACAAAAGTCTACTCCTAAAAGAACCATTTGATTTAAATAGTTATTTATAGTCACTGAATCAGGTGTTGTATGAGTCGCCTTAAATAAAGTTGTATCTACTAAAATTTGTACCGTAGAAAGTAACCCTGTTTTATAACCAGCTTTTTTTAAAAGCTGGTACAATAAAGAGGCAACAGTAGTTTTACCATTGGTACCTGTAACACCTATTAGCTTTAATTTTGATGATGGGTTGTTGTAAAAATTTGAAGCAATAATTGCAAGAGTAGTATTTGCGTTTTCTACTTGAATAAATGTAATATTATCCTGTATTTCTTCTGGTAATACTTCACAGATAATTGAAGTTGCGCCTAGACTAATTGCCTTATTTATATATAAATGACCATCTACAGAAACGCCTTTTTGAGCAACAAATACAGCTCCATTTTTAATTGTTCTAGAATCAAAAGAAATTTGAGCTACCTCTATACTGGTGTCTCCATAAACAGTATTTACAGGAACTTTATATAATATGTCTTTTAACAACTTCACTTAAGAGAGGTTTAAAATTATGGTTGCTCCTTTTTGAATTGGAGTTCCTTTTTTAAGAGATTGTTTTTTTACTTTCCCAATTCCTTTAAGCTCTACTTTTAATCCAAAATTCTCTAAAATGGAAATAGCATCCATTCCAGGCATTCCAGTTACATTAGGAATTGTTTCATTATTGTTTTTTATTTTTTCATTGAAACTTGCATATTGTTGCTGTATTTTTCTAGAAAAAAAATTTTTATTTACGAAATCATCTTTAACAGGTGTACTTGTATATATCTTTTGAGCAAATCTCTTAAAAACTGGTGCTGCTACTATGGCACCGTAATATCCTTTTCCCTTTTTTGGATCATGAATCACTACAATGCAAGAATATTTTGGAATATCAGCAGGAAAAAAACCTGCAAAAGAAGCTACATATCTCTTGTTTGAATACCTCCCAGAAATTGTATCTCCCTTTTTGTTAACATGTCTAGCAACATACTTTTTTGCTGTCCCTGTTTTACCAGCCATAGAGAAACTTGAAGAGTAAATATTATTAGCTGTTCCTTTAACAACAACATTCTCTAATACTTTTTTGAGTATTTTAATAGTTTCTGCTGAAGCAATTTTTGGATTGATAATTTCTTTATGAAAAATTTTTTCTACTCTATTTTCTTTGCGTAACTCTCTAATAAACCTTGGCTTAACCATTACACCATTATTAGCAACAGCATTATAAAGTGTTAATGTCTGTAGTGGAGTGATGGCTATACCATATCCCCAAGACATCCATTCCAAACTAATTTTATTCCACCCTGGTTTACCTGGATAAGAAAATATCGGTTTTCCTTCGCCTTTAATTGGAAATCCAATTTTTTCTGTGAGACCATAGTCTTTTAAATGTTTGATAAACTTCTCTGGGGTATCATCATAGTGCTTACGGATTAACTTTACAATACCCACATTAGAAGATACTTCAAAAGCTCTTGCGGCTGAAATTTTACCATAACCACCTTTTTGTGAATCTTCAACTCTTTTACCATGAATGAAAATTCGCCCTTTTTCTGTATCTACAACTGTAGAAGTATCAATTACCTTGTCATCTAAAGCAGCCATTAAACTTGCCAACTTAAATGTTGAACCAGGCTCATGAGATTCCCAAACTGCATAATTTCTTTTTTCATAGTATTTGCCATCAGATGTTCTCCCTAAGTTTGAAATCGCTTTAATTTCTCCAGTTGCTGTCTCCATAACAACAGCACATCCATGGTCTGCTTCAAAATACTCTAATTGACGTAGCAATGCATGATGTGTAATATCTTGAATATTTACATCTAGCGTGGTTATAACATCATGACCATCTATAGGTTCTTTTTCGTTAACATCGTTGATTGGCTTCCATTGTCCTTTTGCTATTTTCTGTTTCCAACGTAAACCGTCTTCTCCTTTCAAATCTTCAACAAAAGCTCCTTCAATTCCTGCCTCACCTCTTGTATCATGATACCCAATTGTTCGTTCTGCAATTTTACCAATAGGATGAGCCCGTACTGTTTTTTGTTCTGCAATAAAACCTCCTTTGTAAACACCTAATTTAAATATTGGGAATTGCTTCATTTTCACATAATCATTGTATCCAATATCTTTTGCAATAAGTAAGTACCTGTTTTTAAATTTTCTGGCTTTTCGTAATTTTTTCTCAAAATAATTGGTAGATTTCCCTAATAAACTAGCTAATGATTTAGAGAGATCTTTCACTTTTTTATCAAAAATTTTACCATTAACAGACATTACATCCATTCTAATTGTAAACTTTGACATTGAGGTAGCTAACAGATTTCCATCTGCTGCATATATATTTCCTTTATTTGCGTAGATAGTAAAAGGTTTCCTAGTAAGTTCTTTTGAAATTTTCCTGTATTTATCTCCTTGGAAATATTGAATATCTATTACTTTAAAAATAATTGCAGAAAAAAAAAGCGTCATAAAAGCAGCTACAATGTAGAATTTTGTTAGTATACTTTTTTGATGATTTCTCAAGGTAATTTGTTTTATTCGTTATTGATAACTTTTATTCTATTAGGAGGAGTGTCTGATGGATGCAAACCCATTTTTTTTGCTTTTTGACGAATGTTAGACTCCATTTTCATTCGCATTAATGTTGTTTGAGTATCTATATATTCGGCTCTTAATTCTCTTTTTAACTTATTTAATTCTGAAATCTGTAACACCTTTTTATCTGAACTATGTGCACTAGAAATCATAATTAATAATAGCGCAACAATAAAAAAAATCATTCTCCAGTTTTTTAAAGAAGATTCATTAATCAAAAAGCCTCCTTTTAAAACATCATATATGCTTTTTTTTACTTTAGACATTGTGTTTTAATTTAGCCACTCTTAACTTAGCACTGCGGGATCTATTATTAGTTCTTATTTCCTGTTTGTCTGGAATTATTAACTTTCCTACTTTCATTAAAGGAACTTTAATATTTCCAAAAAAATCTTTTTCTGGCTCACCTGAAAACAATCCTGTCCTTATGAATCTCTTTACCAATCTATCTTCTAAAGAATGATAGGATATAATACTTAACCTACCATCAGGTGTTAAAAGGCTAGGTGTTTGGTTTAAAAACTCTTTTAGAACATCTAGCTCTTCATTTACTTCAATTCTTATAGCTTGAAAAATCTGAGCTAATATTTTATGTTCTTTTGCCTTTGGTAAATATTTCTGTAACAGTTGCCTCAACTGAAAACTTGTTTCTATTTTTACTTGCTCTCTGGCTTCTACAATTGTTTTTGCTATAGATCTTGCATTTCTTAGTTCTCCATACAAGAATAATATCTCAGACAACATCTCTTCAGGGTAAGTGTTAATAATCTTCTTTGCAGAAATCTTTGAACTCTGATTCATTCTCATATCTAACTCACCATCAAACCGAATAGAAAACCCTCTTTCTGCCTCATCAAATTGATGAGATGAAACTCCTAGATCTGCTAAAATTCCATCAACCTTATTTATACCATAAAATTTTAAAAACCTACTTACATATCTAAAGTTTTCTTCAATTAAAACAAAACGATCATCTTGAATTTTATTTCTTTTTGCATCTGGATCTTGATCAAAAGCAAATAATTTTCCTTTTTCCCCTAAACGACTCAAAATATCTCTTGAATGCCCTCCGCCACCAAAAGTAACATCAACATATACACCACTTGCTTTAATCTCTAAAGCATCGATACTATCTCTTAATAACACTGAATTATGATACATCATCTACCTCTGAATTACCCATTACATCCTCTGCCAATGACGCAAAATCCATTGTAGCATCATCTATTGTTTGTTCATAATTATTTTTATCCCAAATCTCAATAATATTGATAGCAGAGGATAAAACTATTTCCTTCTTAATCCCTGCAAACTGGCATAAATCTTTTGGAATTAGTAATCTTCCTGACGCATCTAAATCAACTATTTTAACCCCCGCAGTAAATCTTCTAATAAAATCATTATTCTTCTTCTTAAAACGATTCAAAGCATTTACCTTACCCATGACTTCATTCCATTCTTGCATCGGATATAATTCCAGGCACGACTGAAAAACAGCTCTTTTAATAACAAAACCCTCCTGTAAAATAGGCGCCAATTGCTTTTTGAAAGCTGATGAAACCATCAATCTCCCTTTAGCATCTGCTTTACATTCATATGTGCCTATTAAATTTAACAATCGATCTGATTTGAGTTAGAGTCAAAAATAAAAATTATTTACCACTTTTTACCACTTTTTACCACTTTGTTAATAAATTTTAATTATTTGTCTCTTTTTTAGGGTTTCAAAAAAGCCACAAAATGAATCTCAGTGAGTTTTAGAATCAATGTGTTTGTCATAAAAAAGTACTACATTTGTTGTTAAGCCTAACTAAGAAAAAATGACTGAAAGCTTAAAAACTGAAGGAGGATTTACATATGCTGAAGCTGGAGAAGGAAGATCTTTAATTGTCCTACATGGTTTGATGGGTGCATTGAGTAATTTCGACAAAACATTTAATCATTTTTCTAAAAGAGGCTATAAAGTTTTAATACCTGAATTACCATTGTATACTTTGCCTCTGGTTAAAACTAATGTCAAAAATCTAGCGAAATTCATCCATGATTTTATTGTTTTTAAAAACTTAAAAAACATAACACTTTTAGGGAACTCTTTGGGTGGGCACATTGCTCTTTATTACACGAAACATTACCCCGAATATGTTCATTCTTTAGTACTTACTGGAAGCTCTGGATTGTATGAAAAAGCAATGGGTGATAGTTATCCAAAAAGAGGTAATTACGAGTACATAGAACAAAAGACCAAAGATGTATTTTATGATCCTGCAATTGCTACAAAAGAACTTGTTGACCAAATCTATGGAATTGTTAATAACCGTACTACAGTCATAAAAACATTAGCAATTGCTAAAAGTGCAATTAGACACAATATGTCCGAAGATCTTCCTAATATGAAGCAACCAACATGCTTAATCTGGGGAAAACAAGATAATGTAACACCTCCTGAAGTAGCAATTGATTTCAATAAGTTATTACCAGATTCTAACTTATTTTGGATTGATAAATGTGGTCACGCTGCTATGATGGAAACTCCAGATAAATTCAATCAGATTTTAGAAGATTGGTTTATTTCTAGAAATATCTAATTCATGAAAATTAAATCTGCAGAGTTTATCATGAGTAACAGCAATGTTATCAAAGCTCCAAAAGACAGAATTCCAGAATACGCTTTTATCGGACGTTCTAATGTTGGAAAATCTTCATTAATTAACATGTTAATGGGCCGTAAAGATTTAGCTAAAATATCAGGAAAACCAGGTAAAACTCAACTCATCAATCATTTTAAAATAAATGATGACTGGTTTTTAGTTGATCTACCAGGATATGGATATGCTAAAATTTCTAAAAAGAAACGAACAATTTTCCAATACTTTATTGAAAATTATTTCAAAGAAAGAGAGCAGCTAGTTTGTACGTTTGTTTTAATAGATTCAAGACATGATCCTCAAAAAATAGATCTAGAATTCATGAATTTCTTAGGTAAAAATCAAATACCTTTTTGTATTGTTTTCACTAAGGCAGATAAACTAGGAAGTTCTTCATTGAACAAACAAATTGTTTCTTACAAAAAGAAATTATTAAACAATTGGGAAACACTTCCTACCTCTTTTGTTACCTCATCATCAACTGGTCTGGGCAAAGATGATTTTTTAGGATTTATAGATACTGTAAATGAGGATATTGCTGATAATTTTAAATAATTATGCATTCTACCAAAGACAATTTAGAGGTTCTTTTTGAAGACAATCACCTACTGATAGTCAATAAAAAATCTGGTGATATTGTACAAGGTGATAAAACTGGAGATAAACCTTTAAGTGATGTTGTAAAAGAATATATTAAAGAAAAATATAACAAACCAGGTGAGGTGTTTTTGGGAGTAGTTCATAGATTAGATAGACCTACCTCCGGAATCATTATTTTTGCAAGAACTACTAAAGCGCTAGAGAGGCTTAATAAAATGCTTCGAGAAAGAACCATTTCTAAAACATATTGGGCAGTTGTGAAAAATATTCCACCAAAGGAAAAAGACAGCTTAATTCACTTTTTGAAAAAGAATCCTAAGAATAATAAATCTACTGTTTTTTCTAAAGAAACAGACGCAAGTAAAAAAGCAATTCTACACTATTCTATCCTAAAAAAACTTGATAATTACTCGCTTTTAAAAATTGATTTAGAAACAGGAAGACATCATCAAATAAGAGCACAACTTGCTTATATTGGAAGCCCTATTAAAGGAGATTTAAAATACGGTGCATCTAGAAGCAACAAAGATGGAAGCATTCATTTACATGCTAGAAAAATTTTGTTTACTCATCCTGTTAGCAAAGAAAAAATTTCAATTCTTGCTCCAATTCCAAATGAAGTAATTTGGAATGTATGTTTGTAATGATTACATTTAAAGATATTTTTTAATTAAAAATTAAAAAACCCTAAATACATTTTCATATGACAACAAGAAGAAAATTTATCAAAAAAACCTTGTTTGGCTCTGCCGCATTTTTTATTGTCCCTAGACATGTTCTTGGTCGAGGTTTTATTGCTCCTAGTGACAAATTAGGAATTGCCGCCATAGGAATAGGTGGAAAAGGAGTTGCAAATCTGACGAATAGTTTTGCTTCAAATCAAGCAGCTATTGTAGCGCTATGCGATGTAGATGATAGAAGAGCTAAGCCAATGAGAGAACAATTCTCTAAAGCTGCTTACTACAGAGATTATCGGGAGATGTTGGAAAAAAAAGACAAGGATATTGACGCAGTAATTGTAAGCACATCAGATCATATGCATTATATACAATCTATTGCAGCCATGAATTTGGGCAAACATATGTACATAGAAAAACCTCTTACACATGATATCTGGGAAGCTAGAGAACTTACCTTAATGGCTAAAAAAAACAAACTAGTAACCCAAATGGGAAATCAGGGTGCTAGTGGAGATGGAACTAGGTGGATTGATGCAGTTGTCCAAGAAGGTATAATTGGTGATGTAAAACAAGTTCATGTTTGGACAAATAGGCCTGTTTGGCCACAAGGAATACCTGTCCCAAAAAACAGCATGCCTGTTCCAAAAGAAATTGATTGGAACCTATGGTTAGGAACTGCTCCTTGGAGAGAGTATCATGAAGCATTTATGCCAACTCGTTGGAGAGGTTATTGGGATTATGGTACAGGTGCTTTAGGAGACATGGGCTGTCATTTAATAGATGTTCCGTTTAGGGCGTTAAAGTTAGGCTACCCAAGTTCTGTAGAGTGTAGTGTTACAAATACATATAAAGATTTTTTTAAGGAAGTTGTCTATAAAGATACACCTCCTGCCTCCTCTGTTATTCATTTAGAATTTCCAGAAAGAGGAAATATGCCTGCTGTTGAGTTACATTGGTATGATGGAGGAATAGAGCCCGAAAGACCTGAAATTTTGGGTCCAAATGAATCATATGGTGATTCCGGCGGTGGAGTCATTATGGAGGGCTCTAAAGGAATTTTAACTTGTGGTACTTACGGATCTAATCCTAAGGTCTATTTAAATGATGGAGATGAAATTACGCAACCAAAACAAATAGCTCCTTTAGTTGAAAATGGAATGGCAGGACATCAAGCTCAATGGGTTAAAGCGTGTAAACAAGGTTATGGAGCTTATACTAGTTCTCCACTATCAAAAGCAGGTCCATTAACTGAGACCGTTTTGATGGGCAATCTAGCCATTCGATCTGCTTTCATTAATGAAAAAGTAGAAAATAGATATCAATTTCCTGGTAGAAGAAAGAAACTACTATGGGATGGAGAAAATATGAAAATTACTAATTTTGACATGGCCAATCAATTCATTAAAAGAGACTACAGAACAGGCTGGTAAACGATCTATACTACATGCAAGAAAAAACAGTAGAGGAAGCGATCCATTATCGCCGTTCCGTTCGCATCTATGACCCTGAAAAAAATATAGATACTGCAATTGTAAAAAAATGTATCCAACAAGCTTCACTTGCACCAAACAGCAGCAATATGCAGCTTTGGGAATTCTATCATATTGCTTCCAAAGAAACCATTCAAAAAATAGCGCCTTTGTGTTTTAATCAAAACGCGGCAAGAACAGCGCAAGAATTGGTGGTTTTTGTTACTCGTAAAGATTTATGGAAGAAAAGAATGAAATCAAATTTAAAAATGATTGATGCTATTTTTCCACCAAAACCAAAATCTGAACAAAGTAGTAGAGAAAAGGTAAGTAGAAATTACTATGGAAAATTAATTCCTTTTGCCTATGCTGATTTTTTAGGGATTTTTGGTTTTTTAAAATATCTAATGATTTTAGTAATCGGGCTTTTTAAACCCATTTTTAGAGAAGTTAGAAATAGCGACATGAGTGTTGTTGCTCATAAAACCTGTGCCCTAGCAGCAGAAAATTTTATGCTAAGCATGGCCTCTGAAGGCTATGATACTTGCCCAATGGAAGGTTCGGATACATGGCGAGTAAAAAAAGTTTTAAACTTGCCTCGCGGTGCAGAAATTAATATGATTGTTTCTTGCGGTATTAGAAAACCAGAAGGTGTCTATGGAGACCGTTTTAGAATTCCTTTTGAAGAAGTCTATAAACAGATCTAAAGTATGATGATCTCAATTATTTTTTCTTAAAAATTAGCACATTCTTAGAGCGCTCAATTTCATCTTTATTTAGCATGGTTTTAACAAACTCTCCATTCACGTATTTTTGTGCTTGGTCTTTGTAATGCTTGCTAAAGATATTTCCTGACTGCCCTGTTGGCAATATACTTGCACTATTTTCTATGTTAGAAAAATCAATAACTCTCCTGGTAGATGGTCCAGCTTTCACTTTATAAATACCTGTTTCACTCAAGGTAAATAACTGATTGTTTATGACCTCATTTCCACCATCCATAGAAAACGGACCAACATTAAATATTTTTCGTAAGGTTTCACCACCAGCAGCAAGCGCATGACCATGCTCAACAGAGATTACCTTACTCCAAGACCACATTGAAACAGTGTCTCCTAATTGATTTTCTAAAAAAGAAATGGCATTTGTAAATGACCTCTGAACAATGTCTGATTTTGTTTCTTTGGGCTCTGTAGTAACATCATCAAACCATACTGAAACAGCTTTTTTAGCCTGAACAGCAATCATTTTTTTCATTAAAGGAGTTTGCATGAACATTGGAAAACTTTCTCCTAATTCATCTTTAAAAGTTCCTTCTAAAAATTCATATAAGAATCGGTTATAGATAGTTGGAGCAGTGTATTCTTTTTTATATTCACCATTCCAATCTTTTAAATTCTGTAATGCCTCTTGCTCGTTTTTAGTAAAGTTTTCAGTTGAAAGACTAGCCACTAAATTAGCAATCACTTGGGGTACAACTGGAGAAGTAACATCAAATATCATTTGTTGAACGTCTTCTTGAGTCCAATCATTTTTTACTTCTAACAACTGCTCTATTCTTTGCCCTCTGTCTTCTGGTAAATAGTATCCAGGATATAAAACTCCAGCTATAGTATCTGGTTGATTGTTGGAGGAATACACATAATTACTCGCTGGGTTAATAGACTGTGGATTGTCTTCAAAATCTATATAGGTTAAAATTTCATCTTTTCCTGATGCTCCGTCTAAGTATAGTTTTGTATTGATTGAATCTCTGTATTTATATAATTTTCCTGAAGCAATCCAAGCAATGTTGTCTTCCGCATCTCCGTACATCATATTTAATCCTGGAGCATGTAATAATTTAGCACCTTCCTTAAAGTCATGTAACGATGTTGCATGTGATATTTGATAACCAACATCTAAAATCTGATTGTCTGTTTTTTTATAGAGCCATTGCATAGCAATAGGTCTTTCATCATCAATCTGCTTCAACAGGTTATTCATGATAGGACCATGTCTACTTGTTTTAACTGTAAAAGTAGTGTCTGGAGCACCCTTTATTTTAATTATTTTCTGCACTGTTTTGTAGGTAGAAAAACCCTCTGGAGTTTGATATTCATTCAGGTTTTCTGGATTGTTTTTTTCAATATAAAAATCAACATCATCATTCTCAAACATGGTTAAACCATAGGCATAATCTCTGTTATGTCCTAGAAGAGGAAAAGGAGTTAAGGCGAGACTATACCCATACATTTCATAGTCTGGTGTTTTTATATGAGACTGATACCAAACTGAAGGTTGAGAAAATCCAATATGAGGATCGTTGGCAAAGATGACTTTTCCATTCTTCGTTTTATCGGCAGCAATAACCCATGAATTACTTCCAATAAATGGAGAAATAGGCAATTGTTGATACATAGCAGTCATTGCTTTCGCAAAAGAAGCTTTGACTATTGGGTTTTTTTCGCTTTTTAAAAGTGCTGTATTTGAATTGACAGGAATTTCTAATTCAGCTAGATAGTTGTCTCCTAATTTTTCTTTTATTTCTTGTAATAATGGATCTGTTTTTTGAGCTATCGCAAAACTAAAAGACATGTATCCAAACACATTATAGACATCATTAACCGTAAATTTTGTTTTTTCAAGACCTATCAAATTATATTCAATTGGTGTTGCTCCTTCTTCAACAAATTGATTCACACCGTCTAAATAGGCCATGGTCAATTTATACGCTTCAGAGTTTATATCAATTTTTGCAATTGATTTATTTGCATCTTCTACCAATCCTAAACCGGCAAAAAAGATATCAGTTTCTACTAATTTATCACCAAAGATTTCAGACAGTCTTCCAGGAGCAATTCTTCTAATAAGCTCCATTTGCCACAACCTATCTTGAGCATGAACATATCCTAAAGCAGTGTAGGCGTCTTTTTGAGTTTGTGCATTGATATGAGGTACACCGTTCTTATCAAAATGAACGGTAACATTTTCTGAAAGATTTTCTAGGGATAATTCTCCTTCATATGTTGGATATAATGTTCTTGAATACAACCAAGCAGCAACAATAAATAAGACACATACTAGGAATACTATTTTAGTAATTTTCAAGAAAATTTTCATTCTGATAAATTTAATTATGGCCAAAGATAACAGATTTAAATTGTATTTTTGATACCATCAAATTCCGTGTCAATGAAAAAAATTCAGATGGTTGATCTTCAGGGTCAGTATGCAAAAATTAAAAAAACTGTTGATATATCTATTGAAGAAGTTTTAAATTCTTCGGCATATATTAACGGACCTTATGTGCATCAATTTCAGGCAGATTTAGAAAAATACTTAACTGTAAAACACGTGATTCCGTGTGCAAATGGAACAGATGCTTTACAGATAGCCATGATGGGTTTAGGTCTAGAACAAGGTGACGAAGTTATTACCGTTGATTTTACTTTTGCGGCAACTGTAGAGGTAATTGCTTTGTTAAAATTAACTCCTGTCTTAATTGATGTTGAGCAAGATACCTTTAACATAGATATTGATGCTCTAAAAAAAGCCATCACTCCAAAAACAAAAGCCATTGTTCCGGTTCATTTATTTGGACTTTGTGCAAATATGGAAGCGGTAATGAGTATTGCTAAAGAGCACAATTTATTTGTAATTGAAGACACTGCGCAAGCCATTGGCGCAAGCTACACTTTTGCCGACGGACGCAAACAAAAAGTTGGAACTATTGGTCATGTAGGAACTACGTCATTTTTTCCTTCAAAAAACTTAGGCTGTTATGGTGATGGTGGAGCAATCTTTACCAATGACGATGAGTTAGCACATACCATACGCGGAATGGTAAATCATGGGATGTATAAACGCTATTATCATGATGTTGTGGGTGTAAACTCAAGATTAGACAGTATTCAAGCGGCAGTTCTAAAAACAAAACTTCCTTTATTAGATAGGTATTGTGATGCTAGAAGAGACGCAGCTAGATACTATAACAATGCATTTGCACAAAATCCTAACATTAGTACACCAACTACAAAATCTAATGCAACAGCAAATTGTGGAGAGATTTGTGATTCTTGTGATTGCCATGTATTTCATCAATACACCCTAAAGATTACCAATGGAAAACGCAACGAGTTACACCAACATTTACTAGATAAGGGTATTCCAAACGCTATCTATTACCCTGTGCCATTGCACGCACAAAAAGCCTACCAAGATACTCGTTACCAAGAAAACGACTTTACAGTAACCAATCATTTAATTGAAACAGTTATTTCATTGCCAATGCACACAGAGTTAGATGAAGAGCAACTGGCTTTCATTACAAAAACTATCAATGATTTTGTTGGATAGTTTACAATAAAAAAAATCAATTTTAAAGACAATTATTATGAAAAAGATATTGGTTACAGGTGGCTTAGGTTTTATAGGATCTCATACCGTTGTTGAACTCCAGCAAGCAGGTTATGAAGTTGTAATTATCGATAATTTATACAATTCAAAAATTGAAGTTTTAGATCGTATTATTTCAATTACAGAAATAAAGCCATCCTATTTTAATATTGACCTTCGAAATAAAATAGCTGTTAAAGATTTTTTTAATACCAATAAAGTAGACGGCATTATACATTTCGCAGCCTCAAAAGCGGTTGGAGAAAGCGTTAAAAATCCGTTATTATATTACGAAAATAATATTAGCACTCTGGTATATCTCCTACAAGAGATGAAGGAACATCAATTATCTAATTTTATTTTCAGCTCTTCATGTACTGTTTACGGTCAGGCAGATGAGCTTCCTATTACTGAAAATGCTCCAGTAAAACCTGCAGAATCTCCTTATGGAAACACCAAGCAAATTGGAGAAGAAATTATTAAAGAAAGTTGTAAAGCAAACGGGCTAAAAGCTATTGCCCTTAGATATTTTAATCCAATTGGAGCACATGAAACTGCTATTATTGGAGAATTACCGCTAGGAGTTCCTCAAAATTTAATTCCTTTTGTAACACAAACTGCTGCTGGAATTAGAAAAGAATTGTCTGTTTTTGGAGATGATTATCCTACAAAAGACGGAACTGCAGTTCGTGATTATATTCATGTTGTAGATTTGGCAAAAGCACATATTGCTGCGCTAGAAAGATTGCTAAACAATGGTAATAAAAAAGATTTTGAAGTCTTTAATGTAGGAACTGGAACAGGAAGTTCTGTTCTAGAAGTTATTAAAGCATTTGAAAAAGTTAGCAATACAACACTTAATTATAAAATTGTAGCCAGACGAGAAGGAGACATTACCTCTGCATATGCAGATACTACGTTAGCCAAAGTTGAATTAGGTTGGGAAACAGAAAAAACCCTTGAACAGGCACTATTAGCTGCTTGGAAATGGCAATTAAAACAATAAAATTTTAGTTTTCAAAACTAGCACCACTTGCTGAAACATTTCTATCTATTTTACGCATTAGCCCTTGTAAAACTTTACCTGGACCAACTTCAATAAACTCTGTTCCTCCATCTGCTACCATAGCTTGAATTGATTGAGTCCATTTTACTGGAGCTGTTAATTGCTTCATTAAATTTTCTTTAATTTCAGCAGCTGATGTTACTGATTTTGCAGGCACATTTTGGTAGACCGCACAGGTTGGCTCATTGAAGTGAGTACCCTTTATTGCAGCAGCTAACTCTTCTCTTGCAGGTTCCATCATTGGAGAATGAAAAGCACCTCCAACGGGTAAAATTAAGGCTCTTCTTGCTCCTTTTTCTGTCAATAACTCACAGGCCTTTTTAACAGCAGAAACTTCACCAGAAATCACCAATTGACCAGGACAATTATAATTTGCGGCCACTACTACTCCATCAACATCATTACAAACTTGCGCAACAATTTCATCACCTAGCCCTAAAACCGCAGCCATCGTTGATGGCATAATTTCACAAGCTTTTTGCATTGCCGAAGCGCGTTTAGAAACCAATTGAAGCCCGTCTTCAAAAGATAAAACATCTGCAGCAACCAAGGCAGAAATTTCGCCTAAAGAATGCCCTGCAACCATCTCTGGTTGAAAAGAATCGCCTAGAGCTTTTACTAAAATTACCGAATGTAAAAAAATAGCTGGCTGAGTTACATTTGTTTGTTTTAATTGATCTGCAGTACCTTCAAACATAATGTCTGTAATGCAAAACCCTAAAATTTCATTTGCCTTTTCAAAAAGCTCTTGAGCCATTGGGGAGTTTTCATATAAATCTAAACCCATGCCTGTAAATTGTGCTCCTTGACCAGGAAAAATATATGCTTTCATCTCGGTATAATTTCGTTAGTTGTAGCTGCAAAAATAGGAATTTCTTATCTGATTACGAAGTCTTTTAGTAAGCCTAAAAAAATCTTAGTAAATAGTTTAAATCACGGGTGTTTGTAATGATAAATAATTAGTAATTTCGTTTTGTATGATTGCACAGAAAAAATCTCAAGCCCAAATTATCTATCTAATTCTAGCTGCCTTGTTTATTGCTTCGTTAGTGACCTCCAATCTAATTTTTCAAAAATTCTTTTATTGGTATCCTTTTAATAGTGAAATTTTTGACGTGAAATTATTTGAGGTTTCTGTTGGCTTATTACCCTACCCTATTACTTTTTTAATTACTGATATATTATCAGAAATTTATGGGAAAAAGAAAGCCAATCATGTAGTTATTGCTGGTATTTTTGCCTCTTTCTTTTCTTTAGGAATTATTTATGTTTCAATGGCTGTTCCATCAACCTCATGGTCTGCTGTTAATGACACAACTTTTATTGAAGTATTTGGATCAGCTCCACTAGCCGTTCTTGCCTCTATGATGGCCTATTTATTTGCACAGTTTATAGACATACAAGTCTATCACTTTTGGAAAAACCTAACCAAAGGAAAGCATCTTTGGTTAAGAAACAATTTTTCTACATTTTCTTCTCAGATTATTGATACCCTCACCGTATTAATTCTCTTGTGTTCATTTGATATTATTGCCTGGGACAAATTCTTAGGCTTATTAATAAGTGGTGTTGTTTTTAAAATAATGATCGCAGCTTTAGACACCCCAATTTTATACGCTGTGGTCTTTTTCTTTAGAAAACATTTTAGTTTAAAGATGGGAGAAGAAATAGAAATTTAAAAATTATTATTTTTAATTGTAAACTCTCTAAAACCTGACGTCTAACTTGACATAACTATACAAAATTAATGACAAAAATTAGTACATTCATATGCATGCTTAGCTTTGTTGCAATACAGGCTCAAACTAGTATTTTTGATAGTTTACTCCAAAAAAATGTTGATAAAACAGGAAGGGTAGATTATCAATCATTAAAAAACAATGAAACACTCTTAGATAATTATTTAGCCTATATTCAAAATAATGAACCAACGAAAGATTGGTCATCAAATAAGAAAAAAGCTTTTTGGATAAATACCTATAATGCATATACTATCAAAATTATTCTAAACAACTACCCATTAAAAAGCATAAGAGACATTAAAATAGATGGGAAGACTGCTTGGAAAATTCCTTTTGTAAAAGTTGGTCAAAAAAGATATACACTAGATCAGATTGAGCACGAAATCTTACGGAAAAAATTTAATGACCCAAGAATTCATGTAGGTATCAATTGCGCTTCAGTGTCTTGTCCTAGGCTCTGGAATTTTGCTTTTACAGAAGACAATATAGCGTCTAGTTTAGACAATTTAATGAAAGTGTTTATAAACGATACTACTAGAAATAAAATTAGCAAAAACAATTTAGAGATATCAGAGATATTTAATTGGTTTTCCAAAGATTTCATGAAAAATGGAACTATTATCAATTATTTGAATACCTATGCTGCTATAAAAATAAGTGAAAAAGCCAGCATAAAATACCTAACTTACGACTGGAGTTTGAACAAAAAATAATTTTTTATGTCTAAAATATATTATGACCCTGCCGATTTACGCAAATTTGGCAATATTACAGATTGGAATGAAGAACTTGGAAACAAATTCTTTGATTATTATGGGAAAGTATTTGAAGAAGGGGCCCTAACGGCTCGTGAAAAATCATTAATAGCTTTGGCTGTAGCTCATACAGAGCAATGCCCATATTGCATTGATGCTTATACAAAAGATGGTTTGCAGCGAGGAATTACAAAAGAAGAAATGATGGAAGCTGTTCATGTGGGTGCCGCAATTAAAAGTGGCGCTACCTTAGTACATGGAGTTCAAATGATGAACAAAGTGAACAAATTGGAAATGTAGGATGAGTAAAAAATCACTTTTAGCTAGAAATAATGATCTAGCCAATACAGAAAGGCAATTAGAAATTTTATCAAATGGACTATTTGCTGATGGAGAATTACCAACGTTTGCTAAAAAAATAGCAGTAACAAATCAGTTTCCATTACGTCCAAAGAAATTAGAAATTTTACAAATTAATTTGGGGTATATGTGCAATCAAGTGTGTGTACATTGCCATGTTGATGCTGGTCCGGACAGAAAAGAAATTATGACCAAAGAAACCATGCAAGAATGTTTGGATGTAATCAAAAAAACAGGAGCTCACACACTCGATTTAACAGGTGGTGCTCCAGAAATGAATCCAAATTTTAGATGGTTTGTTGAAGAAGCTGGCAAAGCAGGAATCAACGATTTTATTGTAAGGTCTAATTTAACCATTATACGAGCAAATAAAAAATACCACGATTTACCTACTTTTTTTAAAAAACACAGAATACATGTTGTAAGCTCAATGCCACATTGGACCCGTGGAAAAACTGATAAACAGCGTGGTGATGGTGTTTTTGATAAATCTATCAAAGCACTTCAAGAACTAAATGCTGTCGGATATGGTATGCCAAGCAGTAATTTAAAATTAGATCTGGTATACAATCCTTCTGGAGCCTTTTTACCTGGAGATCAACTGGCCTTAGAAAATGATTTCAAAAAAGCTTTAAGAGAAGAATTTGACATTCATTTTCATAATTTATTTGCTATCACAAATTTACCTATCAGTAGGTTTTTAGATTATTTAATCGCTTCAGAAAATTATGAAGATTATATGATTTCATTGGTGGATGCATACAATCCTGAGGCTGTAAAAAATGTAATGTGTACCAATACCATTTCTGTAAGTTGGGATGGTTGGTTATATGATTGTGATTTTAATCAAATGTTAAATTTAAAAGTAGCCAGTAAAGTGCAGCACATTTCTGAGTATAACGAAGAATTATTACAAAACAGGAATATCATCATCAATCAACACTGTTATGGTTGTACAGCTGGATCTGGAAGTAGTTGCCAAGGAGTTGTAGCCTAATAAAAGTTATAACTTCTTAAAAATTAGTGCGTACTAATTTAAAATTAGACCCAATTGACACATAAAAGCATTCTTATCATTTTCACTCGAAATCCTATCTTGGGGAAAGTTAAAACTAGATTGGCAAAAGCTGTTGGCAAAAAAACAGCATTAGATATTTATCTTTTTTTATTGCAGAAAACAAAGGAGGTCACTCAAAACATACACTGCGATAAAGTAATTTTTTACTCTCAAGAAGTTTTAGAAAATGATCTCTGGGATACTACTACCTATAAAAAAGAGCTTCAAGTTGGCAAGCATCTAGGTGCTAAAATGAACCATGCTTTTGAAACATGTTTTAAAGACAAGTATCATAAAGTGGTCTTGATTGGAAGTGATTTATATGACTTAGAAGCATCCCATATTGAGGAAGCTTTTGAAAAATTAGAAAAAAAGGATGTTGTTATTGGACCAGCTACTGATGGTGGCTATTATCTAATAGGATTAAAAAAAACATATCCTAAAATCTTTCAAAACAAAAATTGGGGAACATCTTCAGTGAGAGAAGATACTTTAAAAAATTTAGAAAAAGTTGATGTACATTTGTTACCAATGTTGAATGATGTTGATGTAATTGAAGATATAGAATATCATCCTGCTTTTACTAAATTTCTATCAATCTAATAAGATCTATAGGCTCAGATAATAAAATCTTAAAGCAAGTTTAACCTCAGTAAATTGGGTGTCCATGAAAACAAAACAATTACAGGAAACCACAGATTTTTTAGTTTCTAAAGGATTTAAAAAACCCACAATAGGGATTGTGTTAGGTACTGGTTTGCATCAATTAATTCATGAGATTGATATTGAACAAGAGATTGCTTATAAAGACATTCCTCATTTTCCAAAAGCAACTGTTGAATTTCACTCTGGAAAATTAGTATACGGAACTCTTTCAGGAAAAAAAGTGGTGGTCATGTCTGGAAGATTTCATCTGTATGAAGGATACAATCATTGGGAGGTAACCTACGGAATTAGAGCCATGCACCAGCTAGGAATTACTTCTTTATTAATTTCTAATGCAGCCGGAGCAATTAATCTTTCTTATAAAAAAGGCGAGTTAATGCTTATAGATGATCATCTAAACTTACAAGGAAATTCACCTTTAGCATTCGCTGAAGTTGGTGAATTTGGAGAGCGTTTTGCAGACATGTTAGCTCCTTATTCAAAAAAAATGAATGATTTTTTGAAATCAATAGCCAACGAAAACGACATACAATTGCATGAAGGAGTGTATGCAGGTGTTTTTGGTCCACAACTAGAAACCAGAGCAGAGTATAGAATGCTACAAATTTTAGAAGTTGATGCTGTTGGAATGAGTACTGTACCAGAAGTGATTGTTGCCAAGCATTTAAATGTACCATGTGCTGCAATTTCAGTACTGACGGATGAATGCGACCCAAAAAATTTAGCTCCTGTAAATATTCAGGAAATTATTAGAATAGCTGGAGAAACAGAACCAAAAATGATCATCTTATTTAAAGAATTAATAAAACATTTATGAGTTATTTAGAAACAACACACAACGTCTATAAAGAAGCTGCACTTAGCCCAGATGTTGGTCTGTGCTGTACTACAAACCCTATTTGGGAGTTACCGGGATTAAAAATTCCAAGAATTATGCAAGAAATGAACTACGGATGTGGTTCTACTGTGCATGCTCGAGATTTAACGAACAACCCCAAAATGCTTTATGTTGGTGTAGGTGGAGGAATGGAATTGTTGCAATTTGCTTATTTTAATCGTCAAAAAGGAGGTGTTATTGGGCTGGATGTTGTCGATGAAATGTTGGAGGCTTCTCGCAAGAATTTTGTTGAGGCCGAAGCAATGAATCCATGGTTTAAAAGTGATTTTGTCACGCTTCGTAAAGGGGATGCTATGCACCTTCCTGTAGATGACAATTCTATAGATGTAGCGGCCCAAAACTGTCTGTTTAATATTTTTAAATCTGACGACTTAAAAAAGGCTGTTGCAGAAATGTATCGCGTACTAAAACCTCATGGTCGCTTGGTGATGAGTGATCCTACCTGCGAACAACCCATGAATGATGAACTGCGAAACGACGAACGTTTGCGTGCCTTATGTTTGAGTGGAAGTTTACCAATTGCAGCCTATGTAAAAGCCTTAACTGATGCTGGTTTTGGAACCATTGAGATTAGAGCTCGGAAACCTTACAGAATATTAGATCCCAAAAATTATCCCACAGACAAATTAATTTATATTGAATCTATTGAAGTTGCTGCCATTAAAGATCCAATGCCAGACGATGGCCCATGTGTTTTTACAGGCAAAGCAGCAATCTATTATGGTGATTCAGATTATTTTGACGATGGCGTTGGACATACCTTATTAAAAAATCAACCACTGGCAATTTGTGATAAAACAGCCGCAACACTGCAAGCCTTAAAAAGAGATGATATTTATTTTTCTGAATCTACTTTTCACTATGACGGTGGTGGATGTTGCTAATTTTTGAACAAACTATTTTTATCTAAAATGGATACATACTTAGACATTATTCAACAATCTTTCTCTGGTTACTACCAGTATTTGGTTAGAGAAGTTATGAATCCACATTGGGGTAATTATTTCTATTGGCTTATTGGTATTTCATTGGTTTTTTGGAGTTTAGAAGTTTTAATTCCTTGGCGAAAAAATCAAAAAAATATTAGAAAAGATTTTTGGCTAGATGGTTTCTATATGTTTTTTAATTTTTTCCTATTCTCCTTAATTGTATACAATGCTGTTTCTAATGTTGCTGTCGCATTTTTTAATGATGTACTAATGTCCATTGGTATTAATAATCTCGCCTTTTTTAACATAGAAACGTTCCCTTATTGGAGTCAGTTGTTTATTCTTTTTTTACTGCGAGATTTTATTCAATACTTTATTCATAGATTGTTGCATAGGGTTCCTTTTTTATGGAATTTTCATAAAGTCCATCATTCTGTAAAAGAAATGGGCTTTGCAGCTCATCTTAGGTATCATTGGATGGAGACAATCGTATACAGAACTCTAGAATATATTCCGCTGGCATTGATTGGTTTTGGAATAGATGATTTTATTTTAGTCCATTTATTCACTTTAGCTATGGGACATTTTAACCACAGTAATATTTCTATTCCCTTAGGAGTTTTTAAGTATATTTTTAACAATCCTCAGATGCATATTTGGCATCATGGAAAGAAGGTACCCAATAAATTTGGCGTTAATTTTGGACTAACATTAAGTATTTGGGATTATCTTTTTAAAACCAATTATATTCCTTCAACTGGTCGTGATATTGAATTGGGTTTTAACAACGATGAAAATTTTCCGAAAGGTTTTATTGACCAGGAAATATATCCTCTAGGTAAAAAATAGTCAAAAAAATCATTTAACTATATTCTTCAATCATTCGTAAACAGCATTCAATGTGCTTTCTTTGAGTTCATATTTACTACCACTTGCCCATCTAATCCCTCTAAAAAGCAGTTGTTTTGCTTCTAGAGTGTTAAAATCTTTTGGGTCATGACCTATCGATAGGTAGAATACTCTACCAGTACCATAATATGTTTTCCATGCAACTGGCATCACACGGTCTTTTATCCATGAGTGAACACTATCTGTAAATCTGGTAGTAGCCAATACTTTTGTATTAGGATCTATGTGCATATAGTATTGTTCGGTATCTTGTATCTCAAAATCTTTGATTCCGCTTGAAATTGGATCATCGGTATCTAGAATGGTTACTGTATAATCAATTTTTCCGCCGGGATGTTCAACCCATTGCCCTCCAATCATATATTGATATTCAGGGTTATTCCTAAATGAATCTCCAAGACCACCATGACATCCAGCAAGACCGACCCCTCTTTTTATGGCATTCTCTAATCCACGAAATTGTTCTTTGGTGATTTCTCCCATTGTCCAATACTGAATAATCAAATCTGTAGCATCCATTATTTTTTTATTCGTGTAAACACCCAAAGAATCTGATAGTGTTATTTGAGCACCTGCAGCTTCTAACCATTTTGAAACTTTAGCAACAAACACAGCTGGCTGATGACCATTCCAACCACCATAAACTATTAAAATTTTTTTTCCTTCAAGAGAAGGTAATTGTCTGTTTGCCTGGTTCTTAACCTGAACACAACCAAACATAAAAGTACATATAAGTAAAACAGCTACCATCTTTATTCTACTACAATTTATAGTGTATTGTTTTATTAAAACTTTATATTTATTGCACATAAAAAATTGCTTTAAAATTTAATTAAATATACTCAATCACTTTTAAATAAAATTTGATACACAAGATTTTAAATTGTAAAAAATACATTCTTATCGTTGTATTAATCGTCTTGTGCTATCATTGGTATAATTTCTTTAGCAAGTCTTGTGCTGGTTTGTTTTGAGGTGTAAATCTATTGTTATTCTCTCCTCCTACTTCAATGTGTTTATGAAACCATTTCCATATAAAACCACCTGCAAACCAGTCTTCTTTCCAAAACTGATTGTGAATAGCCTGAAGCCCATTTTTTTGAGCTAATAAATTAATTGATCCAGTAATTCTTTTGGAATCCCAAGGTTTTTTTCCTGTAAAGTCTATACTTCTATAGCCATACTCTGTAAATAAAACTGGTGTATTAAATTTTTTTTGAGTTTTTTGAATTTCAATTTTATGTGGTTGCCACCCTGCTTCAAATTCTTCAATGGTGGGTGTCTTTTTAGCTGTTAATGGAAAATATGCATCAATACCAATATAATCTAATTCATTCCAAAAGGGAACACGTTTAAACTCGTCCCAATTAGCTGCATAAGTAAGTTTTCCTTTGTAAACTTTTTTAATTTTTTGAATCAAAATTTTCCAATATACAGGCCTATTAATCACAAATTTTTCTAATTCTGTACCAATACAAAATATGGCTGCATTTGTTTCTTCTGCAATAGCAGCATACATAAGAATAAAAGATGAATATGACTCTTCTAAGACCTTCCATTGATCTTCTGAATCCATGCTAATATGACCTGTAAACTGACCTCTCCAAACCCAAATTTGAGGTTTAATCATAAGCTTTATCCCTTTGTGTTGTAGCTCTTTTGCGTATTGACGAATGCCTTGTTCTCGCTCGCCAAACCATTGTCTTTTAGAATTGAAGCGAATTTTTGGAGACGACAACTCTCTAATAAATCCAAAAGGCATCAATGCAGTATAGTTGGCATTTACATCAATTACAGATTTTACATGCAAGATTGTAATACTATCTTTTGATGCAACTAAACTAACTCCATTAATTTTTTGTGCACAAACTAGCAGCGAAAAACTAACAAGAAGAACCGTTAAGATAAAATGTTTGTCTATGATCATAATTAGCCAACAATTTAATTGATTTTTAAGGAATATATAGACCAATACTAACAATATATTCTAGATTTATGTACAGTCTTTCTAAATTCAAGAATCCCTTTAAGAAATTCTCATTAACTTCGACAGATAAGTAAATCGTTTTATAGTATGGAACATATTGTCATTATTGGAAATGGAATTTCTGGAGTCACCCTTGCAAGACATATTCGCAAGAATTCAGCTAATGAAATTACCATAGTATCTGCAGAATCAGATTACTTTTTTTCGCGCACTGCCCTTATGTATGTGTATATGGGACATCTAAAATTTGAACATACACAACCTTATGAACCTTGGTTTTGGATGAAAAATCGCATCAATTTAAAAAAGGGGTATGTAGATAGAATTAATACCAGTAAAAAACAGCTAGTTTTTTCTAATGGTGAACATTTTTCTTATGACAAATTAGTTTTTGCAACTGGCTCAAAACCCAATAAATTTGGATGGCCGGGACAAGACTTAGATGGTGTTATGGGAATGTATCACAAACAAGATTTAGAAAACTTAGAAAAACATGCACCAAATAATCAGGTGTGCAAAAGAGCCGTTATTGTAGGTGGTGGATTAATTGGAATAGAATTAGCCGAAATGCTACATTCTAGAAATATTCCTGTCACTTTTTTAGTAAGAGAAGCTAGTTTCTGGAACGGAGTTTTACCAACAGCAGAAAGTGAAATGATTAACAGACATATTATAAATAATCATATAGACTTACGATTAAACACCAATCTAAAAGAAATAAAATCTGATGAAAATGGCTGTGTAAAATCAGTTATTATTGAAGAAACAGGAGAAGAAATTTCTTGTAATGTGGTTGGGTTAACAGCCGGAGTTTCACCAAATATTGACTTTTTAGAAAATTCTAAAACTAGTGCAGAGCCTAGTCGAAGTATTGATACGAATAATGGCATTTTAGTAAATCGTTTTTTAGAAACAAGCATCAAAGATATCTATGCAATTGGTGATTGTGCAGAACAAAGAGAAGCCATTGGAAACAGAAGAGTAATTGAAGCAGTTTGGTACACAGGAAGAATGATGGGGGAAACATTGGCACAAACTATATGTGGAAATAGGATTGAATACAAGCCAGGACATTGGTTTAACTCTGCCAAATTTTTTGATATTGAATACCAAACATATGGTTGGGTATTTGGAGAAAAAGGAAGACCAGCCTATGAAAATCATTTTCATTGGAAACATAAAGACGATGCTAAGTGTATTACAATAGCATATCATAAAGACACAAACTTATTTTTAGGAATTAATACTTTTGGAATAAGAATGCGTCATGAAATTTTTGACAAATGGTTAACAGAGAAAAGAGCTGTGAATTATGTTGTAGAATATTTAGCTGATGCCAATTTTGATCCGGAATTTTACTCATTATACGAAAAAGAAATTACCACAAAATTTAATCAAGAAAACGGAACTTCTATTGAATCTAGAAAGAAAAGCTGGAAACGAATTTTTACAAGAGCCTAAAGAGATATGAAAATTATAAAACAAGCAGGGTTCGTACTATTTATAATAGGATTATCTATTTTTAGTGGAACCATTTTTACAGGTTCGTTTAGTCTAACATCTTCAGAATTAAACTCTTTTGTTAGTGAAAAAGACTATAAGAGTGAGTTAATTTTAGACGAACTCTCCAAAGCTGTTATTACAACTGAAGAACTAACTATTTTTGAATTCTCTACCCGTGTTCGTAATGCTTACAAAGTATCTAATGATTATTACGATGCCTTAATTGCGCGCTTTGATGCAGATAAAAACTGGGATAAAAAAGGAGAACAATATCAATTTAAAATTTACGGAAAACCACATACCTTAAGTTTTGAACTCGCTAAAATAGCAGGAAAAGGGCCCATCATAGAAAACACAGGTTTAACTTGGTTTCTAACCTTTGGACTTGGCATTATAGGCGCTTTACTTTTTATACTTCCAAACCTTATTTTACTTGGTAAAGCCGGCATTAAAAATAATGGCGTCTATCTAGAAGCAAGTACAAATAGAGGATTTATTGCTTGGTTGGTGTTGGTGTATCTAGTTTCGTTTTACTTACTATTATATTTCATGCCAGATTATGTAGTAAATTGGACTTATATTCTAGATCCAATTAGCAAAACACTTAATGGAGGCTTAGCCTCTCAGTGGTTTGTATACGGGTTTTTATATTGCATTATTATGCTAGTAATGGCAACACGTATGTATATCAAATACAGGCACAATAAATACCAAATAATTAGAACAACTTCTGTTTTATTCTTTCAAATAGTTTTTGCGTTCTTAATTCCGGAGATTATGACCAGCTTAAATATGCCAGGTTATGATTTTAAAAATGCTTTCCCTTTAGATTATGATTTCTTTTTTGATTGGAATTTAGATAGCTTACGAAATAGTGGAGGGATTGGAATCTTCATTCTTGTTTGGGGTATTGTTTTAACCCTAATTATTGTTCCAGTAATGGTCTATTTCTTTGGTAAAAGATGGTACTGTTCCTGGGTTTGTGGTTGTGGAGGATTGGCAGAAACTCTTGGCGACCCTTACAGACAGCATTCAGATAAAAGTTTAAATGCATGGAAATTAGAACGATGGTTAATTCATTTTGTATTGTTCTTTTCTTTGGTAATGACACTAGTAACATTGTACACTTATTTTACGGGTACAGATTCTTTTTTAGGCATTAACTCACAATGGATTAAAGACACGTATAGCTTTTTAATAGGTGCATGGTTTGCAGGTGTTATTGGTACCGGATTTTATCCAATTTTCGGGAATAGAGTCTGGTGTCGATTTGGATGCCCATTAGCAGCTTATTTAGGGTTTGTACAGCGATTTAAATCGCGATTTAGAATTACAACCAATGGTGGTCAGTGTATTTCTTGTGGAAACTGTTCTACCTATTGTGAGCAGGGAATAGATGTAAGAGCCTATGCACAAAAAGGAGAAAATATTGTAAGGTCTAGTTGTGTAGGGTGTGGTATTTGCTCTGCAGTTTGCCCTAGAGGAGTTCTTAAATTAGAAAATGGTCCAGAAAATGGAAGAATTAATCCTACAGATATTTTATTAGGCAACGATATAGATTTAATGGAGCTAATAAACAATAAATAATATCTCTTAAAAACTTCATTTTATAACAGTTTTTATTTTCTTTGTATAGATTTCACAAAACAAACAGCCAGTAGGGTTTAGAATAGATGACACAAAAAATTAAGGTAATCATTCCTGCATATAATGAGGAAGAATCTATAGCCAACGTAATAAATGACATCCCAACTATTGTAGATGAAATTATTGTTATTAGCAATAATTCAACAGATAAGACAGAGGTAAATGCTACCAAAGCAGGAGCTACCGTTTTAAAAGAATCTAGAAAAGGCTATGGATATGCATGCCTAAAAGGAATGGAATATATTTCTAATTTAGAAATTTCTCAGCAGCCAGACATTATTGTTTTTTTAGATGGTGATTACTCTGATTATCCAGCACAATTAACAGAGCTTATTGCTCCAATAATAGATGACAACATAGATTTTGTAATTGGATCACGAGTAAAAGAATTAAGAGAAACTGGTTCTATGACACCACAACAAGTGTTTGGAAATTGGTTGGCAACTTTTTTAATGAAAGTTTTCTTTGGTGCAAAATTCACAGACTTAGGGCCATTTAGAGCTATTAAATACCAAAAATTGCTTCAACTAAAGATGGAAGACAAAACCTACGGATGGACCGTAGAAATGCAATTAAAAGCAATTAAACAGCATTTTTCATATCTAGAAGTTCCTATGAAATATAGAAATAGAATTGGTGTTTCTAAAGTTTCAGGAACTCTAAAAGGCACTATATTTGCTGGTGTAAAAATCTTAGGCTGGATCTTTAAATACAGTGTAAAATAATGGTTCTAGAATACATCATAATTACCATTTATTCTTTAGCGCTCATTCTCATCTTTATGTATGCGTTGGCACAGCTAAATCTATTATTTAACTATAGAAGTGCTCAAAAGAAAGAAGATACTTCACCAAAATTTGATTTCACAAATTCAAAAGAAATTCCTAAAGTTACTATCCAACTTCCTGTGTATAATGAAATGTACGTAATGGAGCGTTTGTTAGACAATATTGTAACATTAGAATATCCAAGAGAAAAGTTAGAAATACAAGTATTGGATGACTCTTCAGATGAGTCTATTGTAACTACTGAAAAGCATATTAAAAGACTTCAAAAAACAGGAATTAACATACAACATATCCGAAGAAGCAACAGACAAGGTTTTAAAGCTGGTGCTTTAAAAGAAGGCTTAGAAATTGCAACAGGTGAGTTTATTGCCATTTTTGATGCTGATTTTTTACCTCAAAAAGATTGGTTATTACAAACTATCCCATATTTTAAAAATGCAGCCATTGGTGTTGTTCAAACACGTTGGGGACATATCAATAGAAATTATTCTACATTAACTAAAATACAAGCTTTTGCTTTAGATGCTCATTTTACATTAGAACAAGTTGGTAGAAACAGCAAAGGTCATTTTATTAATTTTAATGGCACTGCTGGTGTATGGCGTAAAGAATGCATTTTAGATGCAGGAAATTGGGAAGGTGATACCTTAACCGAAGATTTAGATTTAAGTTACAGAGCACAACTAAAAAAATGGAAGTTTAAGTATTTAGAAAATGTAAAAACTCCTGCAGAATTACCTGTTATTATTAGTGCTGCAAGATCACAGCAATTTCGCTGGAATAAAGGAGGCGCTGAAAATTTCCAAAAAATGACGAAACGTGTTTTATCAAATAAAGATATTTCACTAAAAACAAAAATTCATAGTGTATTGCATTTATTAAATAGCTCTATGTTTTTAATGATTTTAATAGTGGCTATTTTAAGCATTCCTATGCTCTATATTAAAAATGAATATTCCCATTTAAGATCGTATTTCTACATGATTAGTTTCTTTATAATAAGTTCTATCATATTCTTTATCTGCTATTGGTTTATGTTTAAAAAGAGTTACGGTGGAGGATTTAAAAACTTCTTAAAATACACAGGCACTTTTTTTACCTTTTTTTCTATTGCCATGGGGTTTTCTTTACACAATAGCATTGCTGTTTTAGAAGGGCATTTTGGTAAAAAAAGTGACTTTGTAAGAACGCCAAAGTTTAATATTAAAACCATAAAAGACACTTGGAAAAAGAACAAATACATTCACAAAAAAATCTCTCTAAACACTCTTATTGAAGGAATCTTAACGCTCTATTTTGCCTTTGGTATGTATAGTGCATTTGTGGTAGGAAATCAAGGAGGTGATTTTGGCTTATTCCCTTTTCATTTGATGTTATTCTTTGGTTTTGGCTATGTTTTTTGGAAATCAATATTTTCTAGAGTTTAAGTATATGTTACGACAACAAAAAAATAGAACAATGCTACTTATCAGTATTAGTAGTTTATTTTATTTTTTGACGGCCTATTTCTTAGACAGAACAAATTTTAATCAGCTAATAACTCAGTATCTAATTCTATTTGTCATTTTTTGGTATCTCGTTACAAAAGAGAAAAACAACTTTACTCTTTTAGTAGCTACTGCTATTGTGTTTAGATTGGTGTTTATAGTTGCTATTCCTAATCTATCTCAAGATTTTTACAGATTTATCTGGGATGGTAGAATGAGTCTAGAAGGGTTGAACCCCTATCTCTATTTACCTGAAACATTCATAAATAAAGGCAATTTACCAATCAAGCAAGCAGTTGATTTATATACAGGAATGGGTACTTTAAATGGAAGTCATTTTACCAATTATCCACCTATTAATCAATTAAATTTTTTTATTGCTGCCCTCTTTGCGAACTCAAGTATTGTAGGGTCTGTTGTTGTATTACGTTTGCAAATTATATTAGCTGACATAGGAATTATTTATTTTGGAAAAAAAATTCTAGAAAAATTAAATATTCCTATTCATCATATCTTTTTATATGCTTTAAACCCCTTTATTATTATTGAATTAACTGGTAATTTACATTTTGAGTCTGTAATGTTATTCTTCTTAGTTTGGAGTTTGTATTTATTACTTCAAAGAAAATGGATTTGGGCCGCCCTTATTTTTGGACTTTCTGTTTCTGTAAAATTAATTCCATTATTATTTTTACCCTTGTTTTATCAGTGGTTTACTAAAGACAAAAAAATAACAAGAATTTTAAAATTCTTGTCTTTTAGCGCCATCATCATCGGATTAAGTGTGCTGCTATTTCTTCCTTTTCTATCTTCAAATTTGCTAAGCAATTATCTAGACTCTATAGGCTTATGGTTTCAAAATTTCGAATTTAATGCTAGTATCTATTATATTGCACGAGAAATAGGAACCCTATTTAGAGGCTATAATGAAATTGCCATTATTGGGAAAATTTTACCTGTTTTCACCATTATTTTTCTAACTATTATTACATTTTTTAGAAAAAACAACAGCCCTCAACAATTGTTAACTGCTTTATTATTTGGGCTCTCTTTTTATTATTTTATGGCAACCACTGTTCACCCATGGTACATAGCAAGTTTGGTTTTATTATCTGTATTTACCAAGTATAGATACCCAATTGTATGGAGTATTGTAATAATTTTAAGTTATCAGGCGTATGCCAACAATCCTTGGCAAGAAAACGTATGGTTTATACTCTTAGAATACCTCCTTGTTTACGGTTTTCTATTTTGGGAAATTATACAGCTAAAAAGAAATTCTTTATCAATTAAATAACATATCACTGATTCTTTTTTAAAATGAATCTCTTACTTTTAAAGCAAAATATTTCAATGGATTTATCAAATATAAAAATGATTGTTTCAGATATGGACGGAACCTTACTCAATTCTAAAGAACAGGTTAGTCATTTATTTTTTGAACAGTTTAACAAACTGCAAGAGCTAGGAATTCACTTTGTAGCTGCTAGCGGAAGACAGTATAACAGTATTGCACAGAAACTTCATCCAATAAAGAATCTAATTACTATTGTTGGTGAAAACGGCGGGGTGATAAAAAGAAAAAACAAGACACTTCTTTTACAAACGTTTGACCCACAAAAAGTAGTTGAATTAATTCCTGCTTTAAGAAATATCAATAATACTTCTATTATTTTATGTGGAGAGGATACCGCCTTTATTGAATCTGAAGATCAAAATTTCATCAGCATGTTTCAAGAATATTATAGTGCTCATGAAATAGTAAAAGACTTAACAACAATACCTCATAAAACCCCTATTATTAAAATAGCTTTGTATCATACTGTATCTTCAGAACAATTTATTTATCCTTCAGTTAAAAAATTTGAAGAGACTTTTTTATTGAAAATATCAGGTAAAAACTGGTTAGATATTTCCAACCCAACTTCTAATAAAGGAACCGCCATCCAATTTCTACAAAAAGAGATGAACATCACTTCTGAGCAAACCATGGTTTTTGGAGATTATCTAAATGATCTAGAAATGTTAGAAGCCGCCTACTATAGCTATGCCATGAAAAATGCTCATGAAAATGTTAAGAAAACTGCTCGTTTTATAACCGAAAGCAATACTAATTTGGGTGTTGAAAAAATAATACAACAAGTAATTGAAGCTAAAGCTGGTTAATCACTAAAATAAACAGTGCTCTGACGTTCTCTATTTACTTCTAATTTAGTCACATCTGGTCTAGAATAATGCCCAACTACATCAAAATTTTGACGCTCTTGTAAGACTTTAGAAAAATCTAAGGTTTCATAAAACAATCCTTCTTTATTAATCACAGGTTCTAAAATCCATTCTCCATCTGGACCAGCAATACAAGAACCGCCATTTACCAAAATCTCTGGAGCATTTTTTACAATTTTATTAAAATGAGGGGTGTCTTTAGGAATATCTGTTTTGTTCATTAAACTAGAAACAGAAATTACAAACGAACGAGATTCTCTAGCGATAAAACGAGTAATATCTTTGGTATTATGGTCACTGCCTGGCCAAACAGCAATATGTAAATTTTCTCCTTGACCGTATAATGCAGCTCTGGGTAGTGGCATCCAATTCTCCCAACAATTTAGTCCACCAACGGTAAAGTTTTTTAATGGATGAACCCGTAATCCGTGCCCGTCTCCTGATGCCCAGGTTAATCGTTCATCATAAGTTGGCTGTAGTTTTCTATGCACAGATTTTATCTCTCCTTCTTGATTTATGTATACCAAGGAAGCATAAATACTATGCCCGCCTCTATTTTGAGCACGTTCTATAATGCCCAAATAAATAGCAATATTATGTTCTTTTGCAAGCTTGCAAATAGTATCTAATTCTCCTTTTTCTATTGTAATAGAATTTTGCACATAATGAGCGTGAATTTCTTTTTGAACAGAAGAATTCCATGCTGCACCATTGGTTAATCCAATCCAGAACGGATAACCAGGAAGTAATGCTTCTCCAAATACAATCAGTTCTGCTTTTTCTTTGGCTGCATTTATGATAGCATTTTCAATTTTTTGAATGGTCTGTTCTTTCTGTAACCAGACAGGTGCTATTTGTGCTAATGCTACTTTTAGAAAATTAGATTTTATCATGTTTTTATAATTTTGAACCAAGTATATCTGATGATTACTTAGTGTTTAGTACATTTATTCGAACAACAATACCCTCATTAGATCTTACATTAAATACCCTTTGATCTTCAAAAATTAAATATTGTCCTTTAATACCTACCAATTTTCCTGTATAATTTTGTTCTTTTACAATGTTTAAACTTTTAGGTTTTTCTGGATATTGATGTACAGGAAAATTTATTTGAGTCTCTGTATTGTTTTCAATAAAATATTGTTGAGCTTCTTCTGGAATAAAAGATCGTAATTTATACTGCCATTCTTTTAGATCTACCTCTTCAATATCATTCTTTAACATCTTTCTCCAATTTGTTTTATCGGCTACATGTTCTTTCAATGCTACTTCTGTGATTCCTGCTAAATATCTATTTGGAACTTCTACAATTTCAATGGCTTCATGAGCTCCTTGATCTATCCATCTTGTAGGAATCTGCTGTTTTCTGGTAACCCCAACTTTTACATTGCTAGAATTTGCCAGATATACTATATGTGGTTGTAATTGAACAGATTTTTCGTAAGCTAAATTTCTATCTTCCTTACCCAAATGTGCAGTACTTAATTCGGGTCTCATAATCCAATCTCCTGCGCTAGGTGTTTCAAAAAAACACGATTTACAAAATCCTTGACGGTAAATTTCTTTTTCTAAAGAACAACTCATGCATTGATATTTCACAAAACAAATGCTCAAAGTACTGTTTAATAGCTGATTGACATTTATAAAATTAGTCTCTAACTCCATATAATATTGAATTGTCTCGCTATTTTCGGTCAGCATTTTTTTTAAAACTCCTTGGTATTCCATTTAAAATATTTTTCTATTTTTAAGGTTGTCTAGTAAGACATAAACAAACTTACGGAAAAATCAATTTACGAAACTCAGAAACGCTATGGCAATTCCATTTGTTAATTCTATTATTTCATGGTTTCTCAAAAAGAGAAAGCATCAGATGGAGTTATTCATAAAATATCCTGTAGATGTTCAAGAAGAATTACTATTTCGTTTAATACAGTTTAGTAAGAATACTGAATTTGGTGAACACTATAACTTTTCATCAATTAATACCTATAAAGATTTTGCTAGTAAAGTACCTATTCAACAATACGAAAGTATAGAGCCTTTAATTGAGCGCTGTAGAAAAGGAGAACAAAATTTATTTTGGCCAACAAAAATTAAATGGTTTGCAAAATCTAGTGGAACAACCAATGCTAAAAGTAAATTTATTCCAGTAAGCGATGAAGCAATTGAAGATTGTCATTTAAAAGCTGGAAAAGACATGTTGTGTCTTTACATTAATAACAATGAGGAAACCGAGTTATTTAATGGAAAAGCATTACGATTGGGTGGAAGTGCAGCCGTTTATGAAGACAACAATTCTTACTTTGGAGATTTGTCTGCCATTATTATTGAAAACATGCCTTTTTGGGCAGATTTTAGTTCAGCTCCTAGTCAGGAAACAGCTTTAATGAGTGAGTGGGAAACAAAAATGGAGGCTATTATTAATGAGACCATTCATGAGAATATTACAAGTCTGGTGGGTGTTCCTTCATGGATGTTGGTATTATTAAATAGGGTTTTAGAAAAGACAGGAAAAGATAATATATTAGAAGTTTGGCCTAATTTAGAAGTCTATTTTCATGGAGGTGTAAACTTTAATCCCTATAGAGAGCAATACAAAAAACTCATTCCTAAGAAAGATTTTAAATATTATGAAACCTATAATGCTTCTGAAGGTTTCTTTGCCTTACAAGACATTAATGGTTGTTTAGACCTGCTGTTAATGTTAGATTATGGAATCTTCTATGAATTTATTCCTATGAGTGACTATAATGGTGAAAACTCTGTAGCGATTCCTCTATCTGAAGTAAAAAAAGGAGAGAATTATGCCGTTGTTATCTCTACAAACGGTGGTTTGTGGCGATATTTAATTGGTGATACCGTTAAATTTACCTCATTAGCTCCTTACAGAATTAGAATTACAGGAAGAACCAAGCATCATATTAATGTATTTGGTGAGGAATTGATTATTGAAAATGCAGAAGAAGCTTTAAAGCTAGCTTGTAAAAAAACAAAAGCAACTATTACAGATTATACTGTTGGCCCCATTTTTATGGATGGTAAAAAACAAGGAAGTCATGAATGGATAATTGAATTTGCAAAAGCGCCAAAAAGTTTAGAATATTTCACAGAATTACTAGACAATGCCTTAAAATCTATTAACTCAGATTATGAAGCCAAGCGCTATAATAATATGACTTTGGTAATGCCAAAAATTCATAGTGTAAAAAAAGGATTGTTTTATTCTTGGCTAAAGAAAAAAGGGAAATTAGGCGGACAACATAAAGTACCTAGACTGTCTAATAAAAGAGATTTTGTTGAGGAATTGTTAGGCCTTTAAATCTTTCGCTCCACCACATAGTCAATCATTTTAATTAAAGAAGACTTATAATCAGAATCTTGGTAGTTATCTAAAATTGCCAGAGCTTTGGTTTTATAATCTGCCATTTTTTTAATGGTGTATTCTATACCACCACTTTTTTTTACAAAAGTAATTACTTCTCTAACGCGTTTTTTGTCTTTGTTATGTTTTTTGATAGAGTTTATCAACCAAGCTTTTTCTTTTTTAGAGCAATTATTTAGCGTATAAATTAGAGGTAAAGTCATCTTTTGCTCTTTGATATCTATTCCTGTTGGTTTTCCAATTTTCTCTTCAGAGTAATCAAATAAATCATCTTTTATTTGAAATGCCATTCCAATATATTGTCCAAATTTTCTCATTTGCTGAATTGTGTCTTGATTGGCACCCACAGATGCTGCTCCAATACCACAACAAGCTGCAATTAAAGTAGCTGTTTTCTGACGGATAATTTCATAGTAAACATCTTCAGTAATATCTAGTTTTCTAGCTTTTTCTATTTGTAGTAATTCACCCTCGCTCATTTCTCTAACGGCAATGGAAATTAGTTTTAACAAATCAAAATCTTCATTATCTATAGACAACAACAAACCTTTAGATAGCAAGTAATCACCCACCAAAACTGCAATCTTATTCTTCCAAAGGGCATTAATAGAAAAGAAACCTCTTCTTCTATTGCTATCATCTACAATATCGTCATGAACAAGAGTGGCTGTGTGAATTAATTCTACCACGGAAGCACCTCTATAAGTTCGTTCATCAAAACCACCATCAGAAACCATTTTGGCTACTAAAAACACAAACATCGGACGCATTTGCTTTCCTTTTCTTCGAACAATATAATAGGTAATTCTGTTAAGTAAGGGAACCTTAGAAATCATAGAGTCCTTGAACTTTTCTTCAAAAAGTTCCATCTCTTTTTTGATGGGAAGTTTTATAAGTTCTGTTGGATTCATTATGCTTTATTAATAAATATAGTTAAAGTATAAAACGAACACCATATACTAAAACTACTGGTGAAACATTTAATTGAACACTAAATTTTTTTGCAATTCTATAATCTAAACTTACACCTCCTGTAGCGTTTATATTTCCATTAAATAAAAAAGAATTTTTAAAAGGTATACCAGAAACATTTTTAAGTTTACCTCCATAACCATGCATAATTCCAATACCATAAATAAAATTAAGCTTTTCAATTAATTGTATTTGTCTTTTGTAAATAAGTGCTATTGTTAAGTCATCATAAGAGTTTTTAAATACAGCTAATTCAATACTTTTATAATTATAGCTAGTATACCAAACTTCTAAAAAATCAAACTGTTTTGTATGGCTTCCAACAGGTAAAAAAGTAATGGATGATTCTAATTCTTTACCCTTAATTGTTTCCCAAATAGATTTATTTTTTTGTTGAGACCATATGTTGGATATACATAAAAAGAATACAGAAACTACAATAATTTTTTTCATAGGGTATTTTAAGTTTTTGTTTTTTTTGTTTAAAATTAAGATTTATTTGCCAACTGACCACATGCAGCATCAATATCTTTTCCTCTAGATCGTCTAACATTTACAACAATATCATGCATTTCTAAATTGGAGATATAATTGTCTATTGCTCTAGAGCTAGCTTGCTGAAACTCTCCGTCATCTATGGGATTGTATTCAATTAAATTAACTTTACAAGGAATTAGCTTGCAGAAATTAATCAAGGCTATGATATCTTCTTTTTTGTCATTTATTCCGTCCCAAACAATATATTCGTAGGTAACAACTCGTTGTGTTTTTTCATACCAATAAACCAATGACTCTCCCAAATCTTTTAATGGAAATGTTTCATTAAAAGGCATGATAGATGTTCTTACTTCATCTATTGCAGAGTGAAGAGAGACTGCTAAGTTAAATTTCACTTCATCATCTGCCATTTTCTTAATAATCTTTGGCACACCAGAGGTAGATACTGTAATTCGTTTTGAAGACATTCCTAAGCCTTCAGAAGATGTTATTTTATCAATAGATTTTAGTACATTGTTGTAATTCATTAGGGGCTCTCCCATGCCCATAAAAACAATATTAGATAGTTTGTGGTTATGATATAGTTTGCTTTGCTTATCTATGGCTACTACTTGGTCGTAAATTTCATCTGGATTTAAGTTTCGCATTCTTTTTAGTCTAGAAGTGGCGCAAAAACGGCAGTCTAAGCTACATCCAACCTGACTAGAAACACAAGCTGTTGTTCTTTTTTCTGTGGGTATTAAAACAGATTCTACAATTAATCCATCATGCAAACGGATTCCGTTCTTTATGGTTCCATCTTTACTTCGTTGCATAGAATCTACTTCTATGTGATTGATCACAAAGTTTTCTTGCAACATCTCTCTGGTTTCTTTAGAAATGTTGGTCATGGCTTCAAAAGTATGAAGAGATTTAGTCCACAACCATTCATATACTTGATTTCCTCGAAAAGCTTTATCACCGTTCTTTTCAAAGAATTCTCTTAATTGCTCTTTCGTTAAGGATCGGATATCTTTTTTCTTTGGTTTCATCTGTAGCTTCTATTCTCTCCTAGACTAGTATGCAATTTCTAAGAGCTTCGTATATATCGTGCAAAAATACAAAAACCTCATAGCATGGCTATGAGGCTTTTGATTTTATATTTTTTGATCTAAATTATATAATTAACATTGCATCTCCGTAGGTATGAAACTTGTATTCTTCTTTAACAGCTACTTTATAGGCTTCCATTAAAAAATCATATCCTGCAAAAGCGGCAGCCATCATCATTAATGTAGATTTTGGTGAGTGAAAATTTGTAACCATAGAGTTTGCGATACTAAAATCATAGGGTGGGAAAATAAATTTATTGGTCCAACCAGTATAATTATTTAACCTTGCACTTGCAGAAACAGAAGATTCTACAGCACGCATAACCGTTGTTCCAACAGCACAAATTCTTCTCTTATTTACGATTGCATCATTAATTAGGTTAGCAGTTGCTTCTGGAATATCAATTTGCTCAGAATCTGTCTTGTGTTTCGATAAATCTTCAACTTCTACTGAACTAAAAGTTCCCAAACCAACATGTAATGTTAGTTCGGCAAAATCTACTCCTTTAATTTCTAAACGCTTCATTAAATGTCTCGAGAAATGCAATCCGGCAGTCGGCGCCGCAACAGCTCCTTCATTTTTTGCGAAAATTGTTTGATAACGTTCTTTATCTGAATCTTCTACTCCTCTCTTAATGTGTTTGGGTAATGGTGTTTCTCCTAGTTCTAATAATTTTTCTCTAAAAGCCTCATAACTTCCGTCATATAAGAAACGTAAAGTACGTCCTCTTGAGGTTGTATTGTCTATAACCTCTGCAACTAAACTATCATCTTCTCCAAAAAATAATTTATTTCCAATTCTAATTTTCCTTGCAGGATCTACTAAAACATCCCATAATCTGTTTTCAGCATTTAATTCTCTCAATAAAAAAACTTCAATTCTAGCACCTGTTTTTTCTTTATTTCCATACATTCTTGCAGGAAAAACTTTCGTGTTATTTAACATTAAAACATCACCTTCATCAAAATAATTAATAAGGTCTTTAAACATTTTATGTTCTATGGTCTGTTCTTTACGATTTAAAACCATTAAACGAGATTCATCTCTGTGTTCTGATGGATATTCTGCCAATAATTCTTCTGGCAATTCAAAATTAAAATGCGATAATTTCATATGTATATTTTGGTATAATGCCCGCAAATATACGATTTGAGAATAGGCGTTGTCAAGTGTTTGACAGTTTAATTTATGCTTTATTTAATTGAAAACCAATTTGCTGTAAATCTTTCCAAAAATTTCGATACGATTTTGTAACTACGTCTGCCTCTAAAATCTCTATAGGAACTTTCATTGCTAATGGAGCAAATGCCATTGCCATTCTATGATCATTATAGGTTTCTATAGATATATTAGCATGAAGTATTGAGTTACTTTTTAAATATAAACTGTTATTTGTAACCGAAATATGTGCTCCTAATTTAGTGAGCTCTTTTTGCAAAGCTTCTAACCTATCCGTTTCTTTAATTTTAAGCGTATGTAAGCCTAATAATTCACAAGAAATTCCCAGTCCAAAACTAGTAACAGCAATGGTTTGTGCTATATCTGGTGCTTTATTTAAATCTAACTTAAGGTGTTTATTGTTTGACTGAGTGACTTTTTTGAGTACAACTGTACTTCCAGAAAAAGTAGTTTCTACACCAAAATGCTTGTATATGGAAACCAGAATAGCATCTCCTTGTATACTTTCTTTCTTGTACGATGACAATCTAATTTCTGAACCAATTTCACTCAAAGCAACAATTGAATAAAAATAGGAAGCCGAACTCCAATCAGATTCTACAACAACAGACTGTTTCTTTGACTGTTTCAAAGGTTTAACCTTAATTATTTGATTAACAAAAACAGTTTCAATTCCCAGTTGATTCATCAAACTCAAGGTCATGTTAATGTAGGGTATAGAAGTAATTTTCCCAATTAATTCTATTTCTAATCCGTTTTCTAGTTTTGAAGCAATCAATAGTAAAGAAGAAATATACTGACTACTAACGTTTCCGTTAATTTGAACTTTGTCTTTCGTTATTTTTGTTCCTTTGATTCTAATTGGGGGGTACCCCTCTTTAGCTTCATAAGAAATAGTTGCACCTAGATCTTTTAAAGCATTAACTAAAATTTGAATAGGTCTATTTTGCATTCTTTCAGAGCCTGTTAAAATAACTTCTCTCCCATCTTTTAAAGCAAAATATGATGTTAAAAAACGCATCGCTGTTCCTGCATGCCCAATATTAATGATTGCTTCATTTGAAGATAGCGCATGCTGTAAATGATGTGTATCATCTGAATCTGATAAATTAGTTATGTTGATTCCATCAAACAACTTCTGTAAGATGAGCAATCTATTTGATTCACTTTTAGATCCAGAGATAAAAATATTCTTTACAATCTTATTGTTTTCAATACCTCCAATACAAATTTTCATAATTGACTCAGTCTAGATATAAATTCTTAAATTTAGGCTTCTAAAATTAAACTAACATGAAAAAAATAATTTTTATCTTTCTATGCCTTCTTATTTCGGAAAGTTACAAAGTTAACGCTCAAAAGAATTCTACCAAATATTCTGAGGATTATTATAAAGCTACCCAATGGCGAAATATTGGACCCTTTAGAGGTGGAAGAAGTGCAGCTGTTACGGGGGTTGCTGGAAAAGCAAATTTATTCTATTTCGGTTCTACCGGTGGAGGAGTCTGGAGAACAACAGATGCAGGAAACACTTGGAAAAATATTTCTGACGGTTACTTTGGTGGCTCTGTTGGTTCTATTGCTGTGAGTGAATGGGATCATAATGTAATCTATGTTGGGAATGGTGAGAAAACAGTACGTGGAAATGTTTCTTCAGGAGATGGAATCTGGAAATCTGTAAATGCAGGAAAAACATGGGAAGCTATGGGATTAAAAAATGCTCGACACATTCCAAGGATTCGGATTCATCCAAAAAATCCAGATATTGTTTATGCTGGTGTGATGGGTGACCTCTATAAATCTTCTGATGAAAGGGGTGTTTTTAAGTCTATCGATGGCGGAAAAACATGGAGTAAAAAATTATTTGCAAATAAAGATGCTGGTGTTGTTGATTTAATTATAGATCCTAATAATTCAAGAGTCTTATATGCAACAACCTGGAATATTAGAAGAACACCTTACAGTTTGTCTAGTGGTGGCGACGGGTCTGCTCTATGGAAAAGCACTGATGAAGGTGAAACTTGGATAAATATCTCTACTAATAAAGGATTACCAACTGGACTTTGGGGTATTAGCGGCGTTACTGTTTCTTCAGTAAACTCTGAAATTGTTTGGGCCTTAATTGAAAATGAAAAAGGAGGTATTTACAAATCTACAGATGCTGGAAAAACATGGAAATTAATTAATAGTGAGCGTAAATTACGTCAAAGAGCATGGTACTATACTCGTTTGTATGCAGACACGCAAGATGAAGATATTTTATATGTATTAAATGTTCGCTATCATAAATCTACCGACGGAGGAAAATCATATAAAACCTATAATGCACCTCATGGCGATCATCATGATTTATGGATTTCTCCAGAAGACAATCAGCGAATGATTATTGGCGATGACGGTGGAGCACAAGTTTCTTTTGATGCTGGAGAAAATTGGTCTACATATATGAACCAACCAACTTCACAATTTTATAGAGTGACTACAGACAATCATTTTCCATATCGTATTTATGGCGCACAACAAGATAATTCTACTGTAAGAATTGCACATAGAACTCAAGGTCGTTTTATTGGTGAATCTGACTGGGAAACTACAGCCGGAGGAGAAAGTGCTCATTTGGCTATAGACCCTACAAACAATGATATTGTTTATGGTGGAAGTTATGGTGGATTACTCACTAGACAAAATCATAAAACAGGAGAAACAAGAGCCATCAATGTTTGGCCAGATGATCCTATGGGTCACGGAGCTGAAGATTTTAAATATCGCTTTCAATGGAACTTCCCTATTCTATTTTCACCAAATCATAAAAACAAATTATATGCAGCTTCCAATCATCTACATATGACAACAAATGAGGGGCAATCTTGGGATATTATTAGTCCAGATTTAACAAGAAATGACCCTTCAACTCTTGGTTCATCTGGTGGTCCAATTACAAAAGACAATACAGGCGTTGAATACTACGCTACTATTTTTGCTGTGAATGAATCTAAACAAGAAGACGGATTAATATGGACTGGCTCAGATGATGGCTTAGTTCATGTAACTAAAGACGGTGGTAAAAATTGGACAAATGTAACTCCTAAAAAGATGCCAGAATGGATGATGGTTAATTGTATTGAAATTGATCCGTTTACAAAAGGAGGTGCCTATATTGTGGGAACAAAATACAAATCTGGTGATTACTTACCCTACATCTATAAAACTGAAAATTATGGAAAAACTTGGAAGCAAATTACCAATGGAATTGGAGCTGAAGATTTTACACGTGCACTCAGGGCAGATCCAAAACGTAAAGGATTATTATATGCTGGAACTGAAAGAGGGATGTATATTTCTTTTGATGATGGAGCTAATTGGCAAAAATTTCAATTGAATTTACCAATAGTACCCATCACAGATTTAGCCATTAAAAACAACAACTTAATTGCAGCCACCCAAGGAAGATCTTTTTGGATGATTGATGATTTAACACCTATTCATCAATTAACGAATAGCATCATAAAAGAAGATGTTATTTTATTTAAACCTCAAGATAGTTACGCAATGAGTGGCGGAAACGGAAGAACTTCTAAAACTGCTGGAACCAACCACCCAGGAGGAGTTGCCATCAACTATTTTATCAAAGAAAAAGGGGACAAAGAATTAGTATCTCTTAAAGTCTATGACAGTAATAATGTCTTAATTAAAACCTTCAGCACAGAACCAAACAAGGACAAAAAAGAAGCGGAACTAACCCTTGAAAACGGTAATAATATTTTCTATTGGAATATGATGTATCCCGGTGCTGAAAAAGTAAAAGGAATGATTTTATGGTGGGCTTCTTTAAATGGACCAATGGCCTTACCTGGAAATTATAAAGTAACCTTAACCGTAGGGGAAACCTCAAAATCTCAAAATTTTACTATTCTAAAAAATCCTATTTCTGAAACTACCTTAGCAGATGCAACAGCTCAGTTTAATTTTATTAATGACATCAATACAAAAGTAACTGAGATTCATAAAGCATTAAAAAACGTTAAGAAAGTTAGAAATCAGATAAACTCTTTAAAAAAATCAATGAAAGGCAAGGAGGAGCACAAAGATTTATTAGACTATGCAACTGCCCTATTAAAAGAGATGACTACTATAGAAGAAATCCTATATCAAACAAAAAGTAAGAGCAATCAAGATCCTTTAAATTTCCCAATTCGTTTAAATAACAAATTGGCGCATTTAAATTCATTAACTAGAATTGGCAGTTACGCTCCAACACAGCAAGCAATTGATTTTAAAAACGTAATTAATAAAGAGATTGATAACGAATTAGCAAAACTCTATGAACTGTTTGATAACAAGGTTAGCGTTTTAAACCAAAAAGTAAAAGATAGTCAGATTGATTTAATTCAGTTAGATTAATTAGTTATCTGCAGTACAGTAAAAAAAGCGACCAATGGTCGCTTTTTTTATTTAATATATATATGAATAAGTCTCTCGAGGTCATATTATAATAATCATATTATTTCATATTCTTATTGGAAACATAAACACCGTAAATAAAACCAGCAATAATTTTACTTGAAAAGAAACGCTTCCATTGCTGATTATAAAAGTTCTTTTCTAAAACCGCATCCCAATTGCCCGAAAAAAGATCCGAGAAACTATTAAAGCATAAAGATATAATTGTAATAAAGGCAACAAATACAGCACTAACTTTCATAACATTGGCCCAAAAAGATGTTTTTTTAATATTTTTAGATAATGTCATCTACTGTAATTTTTTATTATTGTGATGCCTTTCGTGATCTCGTTTGGTTTTAATAGCTAATTTATTTTCAAAAGATTCTTGAAGGTTTATACCTGTTTGGTTTGCCAAACATAAAACTACAAATAAGACATCTGCCAATTCTTCACCTAAATCCTTTCCTTTATCAGATTCTTTTTCAGACTGCTCACCATACCTTCTAGCTATAATTCTTGCAACCTCACCAACTTCTTCTGTAAGTTGAGCCATATTGGTAAGTTCATTAAAATAACGAACACCATGATTTTTTATCCATTCGTCTACTTGATGTTGTGCATTTTGTATGTTCATTTTCTAAATTCTAGGATATAAACGTAAATATAGTTAACAAATTTCGTTTCATTCAAAATGATCTCATTATAAAAACTCAATCAATTAAAAGATTTAGTTCCCTATTAATAAATTTTTTCCATATGAGACAATATCCACAAACACATGTTAATACAGCTTGGCTATACATTAACGCTATTCGACTAACAATAAATACCACTGATAGAATATTGTTAATTAATTAAAACTTATATAATACATTTGTATCAATAAATTTTACCCCCTAAGGTTATTTATTTATAATAAAAGGTATTGTTTGCCCTCTCTAATATTCTGATTGTAAACCGCTAATATGCTGCAAAAGTTTAAAAAACATTTGCAGCGTTACCTTTTTTTAAATCTCATCTTTTTTGCATTTATCAACAAAAGGCTATCAAATATTTTACTGAAAAAATAAGCTTGAAATCGCAAAAACTATAATTTTAAAATTATTGTAATCATATTCATTAGATAATTACTTAGATAAATTAGGAAACTTAATATAAGTATTTTAGAAATTCATTTCTTGGAATTTCTTTTGCTCCCAAACTCGCTAAATGATTATTATGTATCTGGCAATCAATTAATTTATATTTATTGGATTGCACTAAATGTATAAATGCAAATTTTGATGCATTAGATACTTTAGAAAACATACTTTCTCCACAAAAAATATTACCAATTTCTAAACCGTATAAACCACCAACAAGAACTTTTGCGTCAGAACCATCTATACTAGACTCAATACTCGGAAGCCACACCTCTACTGACTTTGCATAGCCTTGTTTATGAAGTAGAATGTACGCTTGTTCCATTTCATCTGTAATCCATGTTCCAAAATCATCTTTACGCGTTGTATTTTTACAATGAAAAATCACCTCTTCAAAAGCTTGATTTTCTGTGATGATAAATTCTTTCTTTTTAAGAACTTGATTCATCGATTTAGAAATTTTTAATTCATCTGGAAATAAAACCATTCTATTTGATGGACAATACCAAACAATTGGTTCATTTTCAGAATACCAAGGAAAAATTCCATGTTTATATGCATGGATTAAGCGTTCTGGAGATAAATCTCCACCTAAAGCGATAATGCCATCTTTTGTAGTATTTTGATGAGAAGGAAATTCTATTTTTTCTGAAAGCCAGATCATTGAATCATACATTTTAAAATAAGAGGATTCCAATACAATAAATACCACTTCCAACAAACATTGCAATTAATGTGTAGGGTAAAATTTCATTGGCTTTTAATTTTGTGATTCCTAAAAGTGGTAGTGCCCAAAATGGCTGAAGCATATTGGTGATTTGATCTCCATAGGCCAATGCCATAATTGCCTTATGTAAAGGAACCCCCATCTTTAATGCAGATTCTATAACTATAGGGCCTTGTATAACCCACTGTCCGCCTCCGCTGGGCACAAAAACATTTACCAAACCAGCACTAAAAAATGTGACTAGAGGTAATGTTGTTGTGGTAGAAAAAGACACAAAGAAATCTGAAATTTGAGTGACCATACCACTAGCACTCATAATTCCCATAATTCCAAAATACAAAGGAAACTGAATAAGAATTCCGGAAATATCAGTAATTGATTCTCCAATTGCATTGGTAAACTTTTTAAAACTACCGTGTAAAATAATCCCTAGACCTAACATCAAAAAATTAATAAGATTTGGAGTAATTTTTAATACTTTAATATCATCCATATATTGGTAAAAAAAAGCTATAATTACAAGTAAGCCAAAAGCAAGGGCTAAAATTTTTGAATTGTCTAATGTATCAGCCTTGGTTACAATCTTTTCTTCTTGATGCATTTTATACTCAGGTAAATTTATTTCTGTTGGCGCTGATCTCTTTCCTAAAAAATAAAACAATCCGGTAATTACAATAACTATTGAAGAGAAAATTAACAGATTAGAAATATTAAAAATAGTCTGATTAAAATTTATTGCTGAAGGAATTTGAGAGACTATTTCTAAAGATGATGTGTTTTTCATAATACTAGAAAGATGTCCAACTTCATTTATTTTTATTGGAGCAGATCCTGAAATTCCACCATGCCAGACCATCATCCCCATATAGCCTGAAGCACCAATAATTGGGTAATTTAACTTTATATTGTTATTATGTGCATGTTCTGCAACCTTACGTGCTAATAAAGCTCCAAAGATGAGTCCTAGGCCCCAATTAAAAAAAGCTACTAACATTGTTAGACAAGCAACAATAGCAGCGCTTGTTGCTGTGTCTTTACAGAATTTTGTAATTTTTAATATTAGATTGCTAATCGGTTTACTTAACACCAAAACATGACCCAATACTAAAATTAACATCATCTGATAAGCAAATTCTAACAATGATGTAGACCATATTCCTTGTTCCCAAAACTGTAATATATCTATAGAGTAATCTGCTAATCCAATAGCGTCAGGCCTCGTAAAAAGTAATGCTAGAAAAATTGTAACAATAGTCAATAGAATAGCAATCGTAAATGGTGATGGTACATATTTTTTAAAAACATTCTCAATTACTCTAGTGATATTCATATCGTTTTATTTATTAGCTAAAATATAAAGAAAAGTTAATTATTTACTTTTCTATTCGTAAAGACATTTTTCCTTCTTATTTTTGTTAGCGCTAAAAAAATCTATGAAAACAAAAGTTAGAAAAAAATCTAAGTTAAAATTATTACACCAATATTATAGCTATACAGGTTTTTATACCTACGTAGGAAATAGTTTAAAAAAAACGATAATACCTATTGTTTTTATTATTTTAATTCTTTATTTATTTAACAAGTATGTATTTACTATTGAAGATGGATTAAATTTTTTAACTGAAACATTCTCAAAGACTGGAGTTCTTATTAGCTTTTTTATTTCTGAAACTTTACTTGGGTTGATTCCGCCAGAAATTTTTATAGCCTGGTCTAAAAAAACTACATCACCAATTATAAATTTGTCAATTTTAGCATCCTTGTCCTATGTTGGAGGGATTTTGTCATTTTTTATTGGAAAAGTTATTTTAAGAATTAATTCGGTAAAAAATTATTTAGAAATTAAAATGGCAAAGCAGCTAAAAAACACCAGTAAATGGGGAGGGTTTTTAATTCTTATCGGCGCTTTATTACCAGTTCCCTTCTCAATTACGTGTATGGCTGCGGGAATGATTAAATACCCGTTAAAAGGCGTTGTTCTTTTTGGACTATTTCGTTTTGTTCGTTTTGCTTTATATGCGTGGGCTATATATAGTGTAGTCATATAAAACTACTATCTTTATCGCATGGGATTAACAAATAATGATATTTTTAAAAAATTACGCGTGGCTCACAAGCTTCGTGATGATGATATTATAAACATTTGTAAGTTGGTGGATTTTAAAGTTTCTAAAAGTGAGTTAGGTGCACTATTTAGAAAAGAAGATCATCCAAAATACATGGAATGTGGTGATCAAATTTTACGAAATTTTCTAAATGGTTTAGTGATTCATTTGAGAGGACCCATGCCATTAAAGAAAGAGTAGCTATTATAGTTATTCTTCTTCTTTAATAATGGTTTTAAAATCTGAAACAATCTTATTAATTACATCATCAATTCTTTTTTCATCATTATTGTAATGAAGCTCTAAGGATTTTTTTTCTGGAAACTGCTCAATCATAACTGTTGTTGATGGAAAAGCGAAATCTACTCCAAGCTCTTTTGCCAATTTAACTATAGTGATATGAATTTGGTGTCTAGATTTTTGCTCGCTAGACCAAGCCAAATCTTTTAGATACATATTCATTAGTATTAACAAAGCAGAATCTCCAAATCCTGTAAATTCTACATTGTAAGCATCTGATTTTGTATCTGGATGTGCAATAATAATTTTTCTAACACCTTTTACAAATGCTTCTATTAATTCTGGCGGAGTATCATATCGTAAACCTAGCTGAGTATTATAGCGTCTATAAAGTCTTAAACCACTATTATTTATTACAAGTTCAGATAACTTACTATTAGGAATTTGAAATATAGAAGTATCTGCTGATCTAATTCTTGTTGATCTAAAGCCTACTTCTTCAACAGTACCTACAACTTCTCCTGCTGATATCCAGTCACCTATATGAAAAGGTTTGTCGATAAAAATCATAATTGTTCCTATTAAATTCTTGACTGTATCCTGAGATGCAAATGCGACAGCCAATCCACCAATTGAAGCACTCGCTAATATCGTTGTTGGATCAACACCAAATAAAACAAGTAATTTAAAAGATCCAAAAACAACAATAATTACAGTTATAAAATTTCGTAAAATAGGCGTTAACTGATCATCTAATTTACCTTCTGTTTTCTGAGTATATTCATGAAATAAGCTCAAGAAAACTTGTGCTAATTTTAAGAATACATAAATCCAAAATATTGTTGCGGCTATATTGATAGCAAGAAAAAACCATGTATTAATTTCTAAACCAAATTGAAGAGAGGGAAGAACTTTATCTATTAAAGAGATAGCAACTAATAAACTAATTGGATGTGCTAATTTTTTTAACGTACTATTAATCTCATTACTTTTATTTTTTGTGAATTTGTATAAAATTCTTCTTAAAAAAAAGAATGAAAGACGTTTCGCTACTACGAAAAATACTATTGACAAAAGAATCAATAAAATAAGAGCAATATATTGCCAAACTTCCACTGAAAATATTTTATTATGTCCGGCACCTGGGACAATTTCTTGTATTTTTTCTATATACCAAGGAAAAATTTCTGCGTACAAAAAGTCTATATTTTCAAGAGTTTCAGAAGAATAATACCAAGAATCCCCCTTCTTTTCAACAGAAATTAAAGGCATTCGTTCAGGAAATAAAACAAGTTTATGCTGGGTTAAAAATGCAGTACTATCTATATACATAGAATCGTTAGAGATCGAGTTAAAATCAACTTTTAATCCTTTTCCGTCTAAAATTCTTTTAATTTTTATTGCAGCCTTTATAGATTCTTCTTTATCTAATCCATTAATAGTTTTTGCCGCATTTTCTGGCTTATAAGAATTCGCCTGTAAAAAATAAACATGAGTGTAAACAGTTGCTCTGGGGTTTGATAAATCTACTTTTGGTGCTTTCTGGCTAAAAGCAGAACAAGAGACAAACAGTAATAAAAACAGTATTTTCTTCATATGTATATTGTTAATCATCTGTTAAATGAAAAATCAAATTTAAACCTTTTTAAATTTCATTGGTCAAAAAAGTGTAAAATAAAAATATATAAAAATCTTATTATGACAAAAAAAACAGGTCTTTTAATCCTATTTATCACTTTCTCTTTAACAATTAATGCTCAAAAAAAACAAATACTACTAAAAAAAGGAAATTTAACAATAGAGCAACAAGTTACTATAAAAGTTAAGAAAATGACATTAGAACTTGAGTTAACTGAGGCACAACAGAACAAATTAACACCTGTTCTTACGAAGCATATTACAGAACGAAAAGCACAACTAGGTAAAAGAAAAAAAGGGAAAGGTGAAGAGAAAAAAATTGAGGCAAATAATCGTTTTCAAATTGCTAATAAAATTCTAGATCGTAAGATCATTTTTCAAAAAGAGATGAAGACTATCTTAAATGAAGAACAGTTTAACAGGTTTAAAGAACTTCAAAAAAACAGAGAAATAGGAATGAAAAAAAAAGGACTAAAGAAAAAAAAGCGATTCTAAAAAACCCAAATCCTCTAAAATAATTTTTAATAAAAGTTCGGTAACCAGTTACCGAACTTTTTCTATTCTTGAAACCAACTTGAATATTCAACATAATTGTTCGCAATCCTATCAATTTCTCCAGAAATCATTTCTTGTGAAATATTTTTTACCTTTTTAGCAGGAACACCCGCATAAATACTACCACTTTCTACATGTGTGTTTTTCGTAACTACAGCGCCAGCCGCAATAATAGAATTGCTCTCAATCACACAATTATCCATAATAATACTTCCCATACCAATTAATACATTATCGTGAATTGTACATCCATGAACAATTGCATTATGTCCTATTGAAACATTGTTTCCTATTGTTGTTGGTGATTTTTGAAACGTTGCATGAATGACAGCTCCGTCTTGAATATTGACTTTATTTCCAATCTTTATATAATGAACATCGGCTCTAATAACAGCATTAAACCAAACACTACATTCTTTCCCAATAGAAACCTCTCCAACAATTGTGGCGTTTTCTGCTATATAACAATCTTCAGAAATCTGCGGGTATTTACCTCTTATAGCTTTTATAATTTTCATGGGTTTGGTTTAGTTATAATTAGTTACGTTTTTTGTTTTTATAGTAATAGTAAAAATATTAAAACTCTTTTTTGAAAAGCACACAAATTTAATATTATCTAATAAAATTAAATCATAAAGTTTACTTAACTAAAAAAAGTTGGCATTACTATTGCCTGTTATTAAATATAGAACTGGGAAGAAATATTGATTGGTGAAAATTTTACTATTTCTCCCATTTAAAAAATAAAAATTATGAGAATCTATTTATTACAACTAATGACATTACTTCTACTAGGAGTTTCTATAACCTCAACTGCAATAAATCCTTTAGAAAACAAGAAGAACAAACAAACAATTAAAGTTGCATTACTATTAGATACAAGTAATAGTATGGATGGTTTAATTAATCAAGCGAAAGCGCAACTATGGGAAATTGTAAATGAATTATCATACGCTAAATATGGAATTCAAAAACCTGATTTAGAAATTGCTTTGTATGAATATGGTAATGATCACTTAGAGTCATCAGACGGTTTTGTAAAACAAGTTCTTGCTTTTAATAGTGATTTGGATGAAATCTCAGAAAAATTATTTTCACTTACTACTAATGGAGGAAAAGAATATTGTGGTCAGGTAATCAGTGCTTCTTTGAAAGAGTTAGCATGGGGAGAAAACAACAATGATCTACGTTTAATTTTTATTGCAGGGAATGAGCCTTTTACACAAGGGAAAATCAATTACAAAGAAGCAATTTCAGACGCCAAAGAAAAAGATGTTATTATAAATACCATCTTTTGTGGAAATTACACACAAGGTATTTCAGAAATGTGGAAAGATGGAGCCAATTTGGGTGGTGGAGATTATATGACTATCAATCAAAATAAAAAAGTGATTCACATCACCACTCCATACGATAATGATATTATCATTTTAAACAAAAAATTAAACAAGACCTATATTTATTTTGGAAGTAGTGGGTTTAGTAAGTTTAAAAAGCAAGCAATTCAAGATGGTAATGCAGAAAAAATCGCAACAGATGTAAGTGTTAAAAGAGCCGTAAGCAAAAGCAACAGGTTGTATAATAATTCTGTTTGGGATTTGGTAGATAAATCAGAAAAAGAGGTGATTGATTATTCAAAAATAGATCGAAAAAAACTTACAAAAGAACTGCAAGCTTTATCTGATGCTGAATTAAAAAAGCATGTGGAAACTCAAAAAAAGAAACGATCTGAAATTAAAAAACAAATTAATGAATTAAATAAAAAACGTAAAATATATGTTGCAAAAAAGCAACAAGAATCTACAAAGAAAAATGAATTAGAAAGTGTAATGATACAAGCAATTAAAAAGCAAGCAATGAGAAAGAATTATAAGTGGTAGATAAGTAGTTTGATTGTTTTGATAAAATTCGCGGAGGTTTGCTATGGTCTTCGCGGATTTTTATTTTACCAATAATCGCTGACCAATAGAAAGTGAGTTGTTCTTTAAACCATTTACCTCTTTAATTAATGCAACTGTAGTTTTAAATTTTCTAGCGATAGAATATAAGGTATCTCCTTTTTTTACTTGATAGTATTCTGGAATGGATTTTTTTGGCTTAGTATTGCGTTTTTTTGGATTTTCTCTTTTCTCTCTTTTTAGATCTTTCTTGGTAAACTTATCAAACTCATATAAATTATACGTTTCAATAATTTTGATAATTTTTTTTGGATATTTTTTATCGGTAGCATACCCCGCTTTTTTTAATCCTTTTGCCCAACCTTTATAATCTGATTTTCTTAGTTTAAATAAATTGGCATATCGTCTTCTTCCGTTTAGAAACTCTGAATGATCTTTGTAAGAAGTCTCTACAAGTTTGTATTTTCTGAAGCATTCTCCTTTCTCATCATCATCATGATATACTTTTTGACCTTTCCATCCAACATGACATTTAATTCCAAAATGATTGTTAGATTTTGAAGCTAACTGACTTCTTCCATTCCCAGATTCTAAAATCCCTTGCGCTAACGTAATACTTGCAGGAATATCATATTTATACATCTCTAAAACAGCCAACGGAGCATATTTTCGAATGTATTGAAGTGTGTGTTTATTTAAAGATTTATTTCCTTTCTCTAATTTTCTTATATGTTGAATTTGTTTAACAGAAGGTAACTTTGATTTATTTTCAACAGCTACTGTTTTCTTATTCCTCTTTGTTGTTACTTTTCTACTAGAGCTACAACTTGCTAGGAACAGGATACACAAAACTCCAAAAAAAAATTTAATCTGCATTTATAGTATTTTTAAATCTTTCTGTTTACTTTTTAATCGTTGATTAAAGCCTTCAATTCCTTGCAAACCACCAGTGTGAATTATGAGGACTTTACTTCCTTCTGGAAGTCTGTTTTTTTTGATCATGTCTACAATTCCAAAAATCATTTTTCCTGTATAAATTGGATCTAATGGAATATCAGTTTCGCTTTTAAATCGATTGATAAAATGAATTAACTCATCAGTATATTTCCCATATCCTCCAAAATGGTACTCTTTTATCAGCTCCCAATTCTCTTGTTTTTTAGCATATTTTAGAATTTCATTTTCTAAAAAATCTCCTTTCAACGCTGGAAACCCTAGGACTTTTTGATGGTCTTTTGCGTTGTTAATGATCCCTGAAATGGTTCCTCCAGTTCCGACACACGAACAAATATAATCAAACTGACTGTCTTCTGTTGTTAAAATTTCCTCACAGCCTTTTATTGCCAACTCATTGGTTCCTCCTTCTGGGATACTATAAAAGTCGCCATGTTTTTCTTGAAGTGTTTCTATAAACTGATGCCTTGTTTTCTCTCGATAGTATTCTCTAGAAATAAATTCAAATTTCATTCCGTATTCAGAAGCCTTTCTTAAGGTAGAATTGTTGGCAAGTGTTTTCGCAACATCTTTTCCCAACTCATCACCTCTAATAATTCCAATAGTTCTAAAACCATGTAATGTCCCTGCAACAGCGGTTGCAACAATATGATTGGAAAATGCACCGCCAAAAGTAAGCAGTGTTTTCTTTTGCTGATGTGTAGCTTCTTGAAGGTTGTATTTTAATTTTCTAAACTTATTTCCAGAAACCAACGGATGAATTTGATCTTCTCTTTTGATATACAATTCAATATTTTTTTCTTTCAAAACCGAAAGAACAATATGTTGATTTTGAGTTTTAATAATATTATTAAAAAAAGAATGCTTGTCTAAACTCAAAGTTAAAAATTAGTTTACACAAAGCTAAGAGATATAAATTTCACAAACCTGTTTTAAAATGAAAAACTAACTTTGATATTTTTTTAAAAAAAACTAACTTTGATTTTTAAAAAATGAAAAATGAAAAAAACTTTATTGATAATTTTGCTTTGCTTTCTTACTATAAATATTCAAGGTCAAAGCAAAAAAGAATCGATTCTTGAAACCATAGAAGGAAGTTATGATCGGGCTCCAAATACGGCAAATTTAGCTAAATACTTAAACAAATTAAAAGGTGATATAAAAAATATAAGCAAATCCTTTAAATCTTTAAGGTGGGCCGTTAGTAACAATAATAGAAGCAATAAGAAGAAACATACACAAGCTATAAAAAATAAAACAGAAGTTTTAACACGTAATTGTTTATTGTCATACAAATACGCTGAGAACATCACCACAAAATTAAAAATCAGCTCAGAACAAAAGCAAAAAATACGTTCTCTAAAAACAGAAATATCATATTTATATAAATCTGCAGAATCCCTAAGAAAAACTTGTGATTTCTTGATTAACAAACCGGGGAAACTTACGCCTAAAAAATTTAACTCAATGGTAGAATCTTATCAATTAGGTAAAGAATATAACAGATTGATGAAAAAAACAAAAGTTTTATTAAAAATCGCTATTACGGAATCATATCAATAAAAAAAAAGTCTTAAAAATCAGTAACCTCTTGTTCTACTTGCTCCCAATCTGACATTAGAGATTCTAGTTGAGCTTTTTTAGCTTTGTATTTTTCAAAGAAATTTGGTTTGCTAGAGACTTCATCATAATTTTCTGCTAATTGTAAATCTATCTTTGCAATTTCAGTTTCTAAATCGCTAATCTGAGTTTCAATTTTAGACAACTTATTTTTTAGTTTCCTTAGCTGCTTCTCTTGATCTCTGGTTAATTCATGTGCTTTCTTTGAAGTACTTTTATCTACTTTTACAACCGTTCTTTTTTCTGCTTCACGCAGATTTTCCATCTTGTGTTGTTCTAAAAAATAATCGATATCTCCCAAATATTCTTTAATAACTTTATCTTTAAAACCAAAAACGGTTGATGTTAAACCTTGTAAGAAATCTCTATCATGAGATACTAAAATTAAGGTTCCATTAAATTGTTTTAATGCTTCTTTTAGCACATTTTTAGAGGCAATATCTAAGTGATTTGTTGGCTCATCCATGATTAAAACATTAAAAGGCGACAACAATAATTTACACAATGCCAACCTATTTCTCTCACCTCCAGAAAGTACTTTTGCTTTTTTATCAACTGCATCACCACCAAACAAGAACGACCCTAACATATCTCTCACTCGCATTCTGTTACCATCGGTAGCAGCATCTTCCATGATTTCTAAGACAGTTTTTTCTGGTGGCAAGTGTTCAGATTGATTTTGAGCAAAATATCCAATCTCGACATTATGCCCTAGTTTTAGGTACCCTTCAAATGGAATTTCACCAACCATCATTTTTGCTAATGTAGATTTACCTTGCCCATTTTGACCTACAAAAGCAATTTTACTACTTCTCTCTATCAGAAGATCTACATTTTCAAGCACATGTTTATCGCCATAACTTTTACTGATCTTTTCTGCCTCAACAACAATCTTTCCTGGTTCTTTTGAGATTGCAAAACGAACATTCATTGCAGCATTATCATCTTGATCAACTTCAATAAGCTCTACCTTATCTAATTGTTTCATTAACGATTGCGCCATAGAAGCTTTACTTGCCTTCGCTTTAAACTTATTAATTAAAAGCTGTTTTTGTTTGATCTCTTTTTCTTGATTCTTCTGTGCTTGTAGCTGTTTTTCTTTTATTTCTCCTCTCAATAATAAAAACTGTGAGTAGGGTTTTTTATAATCGTAAATCTGACCTAAAGAAATTTCTATAGTTCTGTTAGTTACGTTATCTAAAAACATTTTATCATGTGAAACCAAAACGATGGCGCCTCCGTAGGACTTTAAGAAATTTTCTAACCAAATAATAGATTCTATATCTAAGTGGTTGGTTGGCTCATCTAATAATAGAATATCATTATTTTGTAACAAAAGTTTTGCCAATTCTATACGCATTCTCCATCCTCCTGAAAAAGTATCGGTGAGTTTATCAAAGTCTTCTCTTTGAAACCCTAATCCTTGTAATATTTTTTCTGTATCTCCCTGGTAATTATATCCACCTAACAACTCGTAACGCTCTGTTAGGTCTGTTAGGTCAATAATTAACTGACTATACTCCTCACTTTCGTAATCTGTTCTAGTAGCTAATTGTTCATTTATATAGTCAAGTTTTACCTCAATTTCTTTAATTTCTTCAAACGCTTGATAGGCTTCTTCTAGGATGGTTCTTCCTTCAACAAAATCGATATCTTGTCGCAGAAAACCTATCTGAATATCTTTATCAAAAGCCATGGTCCCCGCACTACTTTCAATATCTTTTGAAAGTACTTTTAATAGGGTAGATTTTCCTGCTCCATTTTTACCTATTAAACCTATTCTATCTCCTTTATTTAATTTAAAAGTAATTCCTGAAAACAAATCTGTCCCCATAAAAGAGACTGTTAAATTGTGTACGTTAAGCATTAAATTTTATCATTTTTTCTGGTGCAAAACTAGGTAAAAAAAGAATACAATCGAGTTTCTAAATTTTCATGTTTTTATGAACCATTAGTAATATGGTAATGTCTCAAGTATTGTGGTTTATTGAATTAAATTAAACAACACTATTTTGTTCTCAATTTAAGTATTTTTACACCCAATAACAACAAAGGAACTTTTATCATAAAATCATAATGTTAAAAAAAGGAACTAAAATCTACAGTATTCTAAGAGGAAAATGCCCACGTTGTCATGATGGTGAATTTTTTAAATACTCATTTTCAATGAATCTTTTTAAGGTAAATAAAATTGAAAAGTCATGCTCTTATTGTCACCTAAAATATATGATTGAACCTGCTTTTTATTTTGGAGCATTGTACGTAAGTTATGGAATAACTGTTGTTTTATGTATAGTAACTTTTATTATTTCAAAATTAATATTGAATCTTGATCTTTTAACATCTTTTATCACAATTTTTGCAGTTCTGATTCTATTCATACCAATAAACCTAAGACTTTCCAGAGTTCTTTGGATTAATATGTTTGTGAGCTATAGATCATAAGTTATTTTTTATCAAATCGTTTGATATCTATTTCATTATCTAATTCTTGACCAAATTCTATGTGATGAAATAAATTCTTAGCAACTGTTGGCGCTATCATAACTCCACGAGTTCCTAAGCCATTTAAGACACTTAATTGTTTGTATTTAGTATGATTACCAACCAAAGGTCTTCTGTCTTTTACTGCTGGCCTTATGCCTGCTGATTGCTGGACTATACTATACGGTACGGTGATTACTTTTTTTAGTTTTTCAATTAACTCTTCTTTTCCCTCTTTAGATGGTATTGACGTTTTGTCTTTATGATTAAAAGTAGCACCGACTTTGTAATGATGATTTCCCAATGGAAGTACAAATAATGTTGATTTTAACAGAAAATCAATTTCTAGTTCAGGTGCAAGAATAGTAATAATTTCTCCTTTAACCTCCTCCATCGGGATATCATTAAAGTAGGGGTTCTTTTTTAGTCCGAAGCCTTCGCAGAAAATAATTTTAGCTGCTTGAATACTATCATATTTTACTGAAGTATTTTCAAAAAGGATGTCTTTATGATTGAATTTTTCAAATCGAATCCAATTATTTTTTTGTAAATACTTTCTGTAGGTTTCTACCAATTTGAGAGTATCTATTCTACCACCTTCTTTTACATTTCCAAAAAGATGATTCCCTAAAACTCCTTGATAAGCTTGATTGTCTAATTCTGCATCTAAGAAAGGTGCAACTGTTGGTTTATCAAATGCTGAAAACCAATTATTTTGGTCTTGAATAGATTTGAAAGCTTTTTTAATAGTAAATTTTTGATCAAAAGTTTGATCAAATTTTTTTTCTAGCTTTTCATAAAAAGGAAGTGCAATTGCTAGTTGCTCTTTAGCGTTCCAAACAGGTGAAAATCGTTTTAAAATAACGGGGTTATAAACACCACCAGCAACTAAAGAAGATGTTTGTGAATCGTCTTCAAAAACAATAAAACTTTTATTAGCTGAAATTAATTCTTCAACAAAGGCTAAGCCTGCTAAACCCAAACCAACAATGATATAATCTACTTTCACAGTTCAAAAATACTCTTTTACAATAAAAAAACGTTTCGAAATTCGAAACGCTTTTTAAATTATAAAAAATTATTGAATTAATAATTCCACATATCTATTTCTTTATCTCTAATAGACTCCTTTATTCTATCAGCCTCTAACAATTGAAACAAGGCGTTTCCTCTTATATAATCTGCAATTTTTCTATTTCCGTAAACATTTTCTTCTCTAACTATGACGGCATTAAACCTTCTAGCATTTAAGAGATGATCATAAGATATGGGTTGAGAAACATTCTTTGGATTGAAGACCTTTGCAGCATGTAATATCTCTCTAGTTTCTGGGTAAAAAACCCAAAAAAGCTCATATAGCTCTCCATCATCTGCATCAGTACCTATGGCTTGAACATCTTTACCCATTGGTGCTAACGCTAACAATCTGTACTTTAGTTCTCCTAAACGTTTATCAAAATACCACATCCCTTTCATCATATACCCTTCAATGTCTTGTGTAGTAACTGTGTAAGGTATTGTATCATCACCTTGTATTCTGTTATCCAATAACTTTTCATTGATTTCTGAACCTGTTATTTTTGATGTAAAAAATGAATCTGAATAGACATTTTTTATAACACCTTTTCTAATTCCTTTTAAGAGCGTATCAAATAAAGAGCGTCTATCATTTGATATATTAGAAGTATCAATAGGAAAATAATATGGAAGATTAATTTTTTGATTTAAATCAACAAACTCCCAAACTACTTTAGACCAAAGGATATCTCTATCATCTATGTAACCATAAACTAATGGTTTGTCATTGTCTGCTGCAATTTTTTCTTTTGATTGTTTACCAATCCCATCTGCACTGCTAGCATTTAAAATATTAGCTTGAGCAAATGCATAACTGGTAGTCAACAATGAAATAACAACTATATAAAAACGCTTCCTGATCATACTATTAAGTTTTATTCTTCTAATTTGTTATCGATATACTTACAGGTAATACTCTAGGGACACGAGTTTTACTTTTTCTTTCAATTGCCTGGATTTTAAATATAGTAATCACATCACCTCTTCTAGCTTTAGCTAATGCTTTCTTAGCTTTAGCATTAAACTTATTACCTTTTACCTTTACAGATAATTGTCCTGGTACTTTTAATGTAAATTCCTGGACATCTAGCTGTAGATCAAAGACAAAATCTGGAAATTCTGCATTAATATCAACTTTAGGTATAAAAGATTTTGGCAATGAAATTATACCAAAATCACCTTTTATTGTTCCTGCAGCTGTAGGTAGGTTTTTTATTCTGAAAGTTTTAGGTGTATTAATTTTTCTGCCATTACTTAATTTTGCTGAAACATTTATCACAACTTCATCGCCAGCGCCAGGTTTTAAGATGTATTTTCCTAAACCTGTTCTGGTTAATTTATTAGTTCCAGCAACAGATGGTTTAATATCTTTATCTCCAACACCTGGAACAGATATGGATATAGGGTTGTCTAGACCTCTGTATACCACATTCATTTTATCTGCTGAAATAACTGCCTGACTAGGCAAAGCAATTACGGAATATACACTTTCAAAAGGCACTGGTATTGGTTCACCATCTTGCATAAATGTGATAGTACCTTTAATGTTGTTAGATCCTACATTTCCGGCAGGGATATCAACCATAACTTGACCATCTTTTACTTTATCTGTTGCATCTCTTCCGTTTAAGATAACTTCGGTAGGTACTAGGGTAGAATCATAACGACCTAAAACAATTTTACCTGTTACTTTCTCTCCAGAAAAATAAGCTGTCTTATCAAGTGCAACAATACCTTTGTAGTTAGTCAAAGAAACTTCGCTTTCTAATTGACCGCCTAAAAGGTTTGTGTAAATTTCTGCTTCCGTATTTTTTACGTCCCCTTGAATTTGTGTAATATTTGCCAAAGAAGTAATCATTGGCATCCCTTCATATCTACTATAAATCCATGGAATCTCAGGAGAATCATCGTCTCTAGCTGGTTCAGGATCTGTATTGAAACGTTTTTTAACATTTGTTATTAAATCTGGGTTAACGTTTGTACCTAGAATAGACAACAATTGATTTCTATAGGTATTAATATTTACAACAAATTCTTCTCCTTTTACAGTTAATCCTTCACCTTTAAAGAATATTTCATCTAATCTATCTCCACCACTCATGGATTCATAATTAGCTTTGTCTTCATCATCAGTATCTGCTAGGATAGAATCTTTCAAAGCACTCATATAGACAAATAAGTCTTCAGATAACTTATTTATTTCTTGTGCTTTTGTGTTTAAGTCTGCAAACTTATCTGGTTGATCAGTTGCCTTTGTTTTTAAACTTGATAAAATATTATCAATATTTGTAGAAGAAGCAACATTTGCATCTTCAATTTTTTCTTTCATAAAGCCAAATGATGACAAAACCTTTTTATCCATCTGCATTGCTAACATTGCAATAAAGATTAGATACATTAAGTTGATCATCTTTTGTCTTGGGGATAATTTTCCTCCTGCCATACGTTTAGTGTTTTAAGTTTTAAATGAACTAATTATTTACTAGACATTGCAGAAAGCATCCCACCATAAACTCCGTTAAGAGATGATAAATTACTTGCTAATGATTCCATTTGTTCTTTTAATCGTTCCGAGTTTTCAATCATTGAATTATTTAATTCTGATTGTTTGTTAGAATTCTCCATCTGTACTTGATACAAACCATTTAAAGACTCCATCTGAGTGGCAGCTAATTCTACCTGATCATTGTATTTTGATGTAGACAAAATTGTTTCTGATGCTATGCTTAAACCTTCTGATGCAGTGTGAAAGTTTTTAATACTTGTTCCCAAGCTGGTCATCAATTCAGTATCTACTTCAGCTTCCTTCAATAAATTATCTAATTTTTGAGATAGCATACCGTTTAATCCAGCTCCTTCTCCGTCTGCATTACCTAGTTCTGGATATACTTTTGTCCAATCTAAGTCATCTTCAATAGGCTCAAATGCTGATATAAAAAAGACAATAGCTTCAACAGCCATTCCTATAGTTAACATTAGACCTCCCGTTAGGGGACCAATTGATATGTGTTGTATTTTAAATAAAGCTCCTAAAATTACTATTGCAGCTCCAATACCATAGGCCATATTAAAGATTCTCTTTGTTGTTTTTGATTGTGCCATAATTATTTATTTTATTTTATTTTATTTTATTTTATTAGAGGTTAATTATTTATTTTTTTCTTGGGCTCCTGGTGAACTCTGAACAGTTCTAAAACCTATGTAACTTCTTGCGGTATCTCCATATTCATGGTCTCTTGAACTAACTTCTAAAAAATATGCTACATCTTTCCAAGAACCTCCTCTTATTACTTTTCTTTTATTGTTCCTGTCCTCCGCGTTAGAATTCATCGTAGAGCCCATGTTGTATGAAGAAGGGTTGTAAGATGTATTTGTCCATTCTGCGACATTCCCAGCCATATTAAACAATCCAAAATCATTTGCATTGAATGATTGAACTTCTACTGTATACAAAGCTCCGTCTACTGCATAATTTCCTCTTACTGGTTTAAAATTAGCTAAAAAACAACCTCTGTCACTTGTCGTGTTTGGTCCACCCCATGGGTATTTTGAAAATTCAAGCCCTCCCCTAGCTGCATATTCCCACTCTGCTTCGGTTGGCAATCTAAAACTTGTTGATTGAACGAAATTTTTATTATCACGTGTTCGATCATTTTTATTTTTTGTTCTCCAATTACAAAAAGCTTGTGCTTGATACCAGTTAACTCCTACTACAGGATAATCTTGATAAGCGGGGTGAAAGAAGTAATCTTGGTGCATTGGATCGTTATAAGAATAACTAAAATCTTTTACCCATACAGTGGTATCTGGGTATACATTAAGAGTCTCGTTTCTCAAAAATTCTTTTCTATTTTTTGTGCTTTTTATAGATGCATTTACATCGAACCAAGAATAAGTGTAGTTTAAATATTTAGAATTGAAAGTTCTGATTCCATTCCTTGCATCTTCTTTTTTGATATATAATGAATCCATCACTTCAGTATAATACTCATCTGGGTAATCACTAGTATCCCAAAGAATATCATTTTCCCAACTCAATGGTTTTATAGAATCAAAATCATAATAATTTTCTAGCATATATTTTTGATATGCATTGGCATTTGTTGTGTCTAAAACCGCATAAGAGAAGTCATAAACACCTCCTGTTATGGGAGCACCATTCGCATCAATTAGGCTTCCTCCTGATGCAAAATCAGCCATATCGGCTAATTCAACTCTTACGATTGAGTCTTTTACCCAAGAAACAAATTGTTTGTATTCAGCATTAGAAATCTCTGTCTCGTCCATATAAAAAGGACTTAAACTTACTGTTCTTGCAGGTGCGGACATGGTCCCTGTTATGTCTTCGTCTTGACGACCCATTGTATAGGATCCACTTGGAATAGAAACCATCCCAAAAGGTCGCTCGCTAAACCATTTTTTAGACTTTACTCCAACTAATTCACCTCTATCATTGGATCCACATCCGTAAATGATAGTTATTAAAAGTGCATATAATGTTGCTTTCCTCATATTTTATTATCTTACCTAAAAAAGTTCGTAAACCTAAAGTTTTTTTTGTAAAAATACAATGTAATAATTGCATTTTAATATAACATTACAAATCTCTTTAATTTAAACCATTTTTCTTTGCGCTTTAAACCACCTATCTGGTATTTGTTCTTTAGTTGTTTCTATATAATCTTGATAGGTACATGGTACTAACGCGTGTCTTTTATATTTATTATCTTTTATTAAATTAATCTCCATCCACCATCTTCCTGTTTTATTACTCTTGTAAAAGTTTATTGGATCATCATTTTCTAACATTACAGTAAATTTTTGATAATGCTCTTTTGTGGTAAATGGATAGTCTTTTGCTCTAAAATTAACGCCTTCAATGAAATACCATATCATTTGAGCTATTAAGTGAGCTGTTTGATGATTAGAATCATGTTTTGAATTGTACTCATAAATACCAAATGACGAAACTTTATCACTAATACCTGCATATCTTGAAATTGCACAAATTTCTTCACCATAAAAACCATTTGGAGATACATTGTTATTTGCTGGAGCGTCACTTTGTCTTATAGCTCCAATGTCTATACTTACGATGTCTGCATCTCTAAAAACAGGCTCTACTATTTCTAAATCTTTAGCTTCACCTAGTCGGTAGGCATCAAAATTCAAACTCTTAATTAAATTAATCTCTTCTTGTGAATTAAAATATGTTTGGTAGCCAATATTACTGTAATTAAAAAGATTGCTTGGCACATCCATAATTATCTTACTTAAATAAGATTTTGAGGATAATTCGTCTTCGATGCTACCTAGATCAAACATACTGTCTACAGCTACTAAATTTACTGTTTGCTCTAATTGATCATAAGCTTTATAATTTGAAAAAGTAGTGTCTTGACCTCCACCAATAATAATTGGTAGGATATTACTCTTTAATAAATCAGCAATAACCGAGGTTACAGCAAAATGTGTGTCTGATATTGAATCTCCTTTTTTTATGTTTCCTAAATCTGCTATTGATGTCTTCCAATTTCCTGGAAATAACTGATACAAATGTTTTCTGATGTGATGTAAATCTGTTCCGCTACCATAATTATCTTCAGTATTTCTATCTTCTTCCACGCCAACTATCGCAACAGTTACATCTGTTAAATTTGGAAAACCATCTGTCTGAGTATGTAATTGCATAATTGCGCCAAGTGATTTTGACGAAAACATTGCTGAGTGAATAGCTAGGGAGTCTTTTACGGGAGTTAAAAAATCAACGTTCATTTATTTTTTAAAAATCTTTCTGCAAGATAATGATTAATTATTTCTTTTTAGCTGATTTCTTTTTTGTTGGCTTCTTTTTTGCTGTCTTTTTTTTAGGAGTTTTTGCTTCTATCATCTTAACAGCATCTTCTTTTGTGATTTTATCAATTTTGGTGGTTTTAGGAAGTTCAATTTTTATTTTTCCCTTTAGAACATTAAACCTTCCCCAACGAGCTTTTTCTACTCGAATTCCAACATCTTCCCAATGATGAATCAATTTGTCTTTTTCTTTCTGAATCTTTTCTTCAATTAATTCTGTCATGTCAGTTGGTGAGAGATTGTCAAAATCATATCTTTTATTGACATTAATAAACATTGAATTCCATTTAAGGAATGGTCCAAACCTTCCAACTCCTTTTTGAATCGGAAACTCATCATGGTAACCAACCGGAGCATCTGCTTTTCGCTTAGCTTCAATTAACTCTACTGCCCTATTTAAATCCACAGACATTGGGTTCTCTCCTTTTTCTAAAGAAACAAACATACTATCAAAACGAATGTATGGACCAAACCGTCCGTTCGCAACTACTACTTCGTTGTTTTCATAATCACCAATCGTTTTTGGCAATAAAAATAATTCTAAAGCTTCTTCTATGGTTATTGTTCCTAAATTTTGATCTTTATTTAAACTTGCAAATTGTTTTTCTTCATCTTCTGGTGCTCCAATTTGAGCTATTGGTCCAAATTTACCAAGACGAACTAAAACTGTCTTGCCAGATTCTGGATGATTTCCTAAAATACGCTCTCCACTTTCTCTTTCTGCATTTTCTTTTACGTCTTCTACATTTTCATGAAACTTCGAATAGAAACCTTTAATCATTTCTGTCCAGTTTTCATCTCCTTCAGAAATATCATCAAACGAAGACTCTACTTTAGCTGTAAATCCAAAATCTAGAATGTTAGAAAAGTTAGTTACTAGAAAATCATTTACAATATTTCCAATGTCAGTAGGTATCAATTTATTTTTATCAGCACCTGTCTTCTCGCTTAGGGTCTGCGTTTTTAGCACCCCTTTAGTCAAAATTATTTGCTCATATACTCTTTCTAATCCTTCATTTTGTCCTTTCTCTACATACCCTCTTCTTTGTACTGTAGAAATTGTAGGCGCATACGTAGAAGGTCTTCCTATTCCTAATTCTTCTAACTGTTTTACCAAAGATGCTTCTGTAAATCTGTATGGTGGACTTGTAAAACGCTGTGTTGCATTGATAAAGTTATATTCTAAATGCTCTCCAATTTTTAAATTAGGTAACATTCCTGCTTTTTCCTCGTCTTCGTTATCATTGCCCTCAAGGTATACTTTTAGAAAACCATCAAACTTTATCATTTCACCATTAGCAGTGAAGATTTTTTCATTTTCAGAATTGTCAATCTTAACGTTTGTTCGCTCTAACTGCGCATCACTCATTTGTGAAGCCAATGTTCTCTTCCAAATTAAATCATATAATCTATTTTGATCATACTCTTTATCGATGGAATGTAATTTCATATTGGTTGGTCTAATAGCTTCGTGAGCTTCTTGAGCCCCTTTTACCTTTGACTTAAATACACGCTGCTTGCTATATTCTTTTCCGTAAAAATTAGTAATTTCTTCTTCGGCTGCATCCCTTGCATCAACAGATAAGTTTACACTATCTGTTCTCATGTATGTGATTAGTCCTGCTTCATACAAGCGCTGAGCAACTTGCATGGTTTTACCTACTGGATATCCTAACTTTCTTGATGCTTCCTGCTGTAAAGTTGATGTTGTAAATGGTGCTGCAGGTGATTTTTTTGCAGGTTTTTTTGATAAATCAGCTATTGAAAATTCTGAAATAGAACAGGATTTTAAGAATGCTTCAGCAGATATTTGTGATTCAAAATTCTTTGGAATAATTGCTTTAAACGATTTTCCTTCAGTATTAAAAAATTGAGCAACTACCTTGTAATGTGTTTCGGCTTTAAATTCATGAATACTTCTTTCTTTTTCAACAATTAATCTAACCGCAACAGATTGAACTCTTCCTGCAGATAAGCCTCCCTTAACTTTTCTCCATAAGACCGGAGATAATTCATATCCCACCAATCTATCTAAAACTCTTCTTGCCTGTTGAGCATTCACCATATTATAGTCAATGTCTCTAGGATTCTCTACGGCTTTTAGAATTGCTTTTTTAGTAATTTCATGAAAAACAATACGTTTTGTGTTTTTGTCTTCTAAATTTAATTGCTCTTTCAAATGCCACGCAATAGCCTCTCCTTCTCTATCCTCATCACTAGCTAACCAGACAATATCTGCTTTTTTTGCTAAAGCTTTTAATTTCTTGACAACTGGCTTTTTATCATCTGAAATAATATATTTTGGACTAAAATCTCCTTCAACATCAATCCCTAATTCTTTGGATGGTAAGTCTGCAATATGACCATAACTTGATTCCACTTGAAAATCTTTCCCTAAAAATTTTTCAATAGTTTTTGCCTTTGCTGGTGATTCTACAATTACTAAATTTTTTGCCATATTATGATAGTTGTTTCGCTTAAACCAAGACCTAAAAGAACTCGATTTAGGATTGCAAAAGTAGAGAGTTTTTTTATATATATTGTTTTTTCTAATAAATCTACTCAGATTTTAACAGGAATTTAGCGTAATTTATTCTGCCAATGTGTCATATTTTTTCTATTTTGGTTGTATATTTGTCTTCAATTTATATGATGAAGCATACAGAAAAAATAATAAACGAAAACATACAAGGGAAGGCACTTGTGACTGTAAAAAAGGCAGAAAACACAAAAAAACTTTTCATAGAAAGTTATGGGTGTCAAATGAATATGAATGACAGCGAAATTGTTGCTTCAATTCTTGATAAAGAAGGGTATAACACAACTCAAATACTTGAAGAAGCAGATTTAGTTTTGGTAAATACCTGTTCAATTAGGGAAAAAGCTGAAACGACTGTTCGAAGACGTTTACAAAAATATAATGCTGTTAAAAAAGTAAACCCAACTATGAAAGTTGGTGTTTTGGGCTGCATGGCAGAACGTCTAAAAGAAAAATTTTTAGAAGAAGAAAAAATTGTTGATTTAGTTGTTGGACCAGATGCCTACAGAGACCTTCCAAATCTATTAACCGAGGTAAATGAAGGTAGAGATGCCATCAATGTTATTTTATCCAAAGATGAAACTTATGGAGACGTCTCTCCCGTTCGATTAAATTCTAATGGAGTTTCTGCATTTGTATCCATCACTCGTGGTTGTGATAATATGTGTACTTTTTGTGTAGTTCCTTTTACCAGAGGAAGAGAAAGAAGTCGTGATCCTAAAAGTATTATTGTAGAGATTCAAGAAATGGTTGATAAAAACTTTAAAGAAATTACGCTACTTGGTCAAAATGTAGATAGTTATTTATGGTTTGGTGGAGGATTAAAAAAAGATTTAAAAAAAGCTTCTGAAATTGCCCAAGCAACTGCGGTAGATTTTGCTCACTTGCTAGACATGTGTGCTGTTAAATTTCCAAAAACACGTTTTCGCTTTTCAACCTCTAACCCACAAGACATGAGTTTAGATGTAATTCATGTGATGGCAAGACATAAAAATATCTGTAAATACATTCACTTACCTGTTCAAAGCGGAAGTAATACAATGCTAAAGGCAATGAATAGACAGCATACTCGTGAAGAATACAAACAATTGGTAGACAACATCTTTAAAATTATTCCAGAAATATCACTTTCTCAAGATATGATTGTTGGTTTTTGCGGAGAAACAGAAGAAGATCATAAAGACACTTTAGAACTGATGAAGTATGTAAAATATGACTTTGGCTTTATGTTTGCATACTCTGAAAGACCAGGGACCCTAGCGGCAAAAAAAATGCCTGATGATGTGCCTCATCAAATAAAGAAAAGGCGTCTTCAAGAAATCATTGATCTCCAACAAATACATAGTTTATACAGAACTCAACAACATCTTGGAAAGACTGAAGAAGTATTAATAGAAGGAACTTCAAAAAAAGACCCAAACCAATGGAAAGGAAGGAATACACAAAACACTGTCATTGTTTTCCCAAAAGAACAGTACCAATTAGGTGAGTTTGTAAATGTAAAAGTTGAGAATTGTACCTCAGCAACCTTAAAAGGTGTTGCTGTTGGATATTCAGAAAATAACTAAAACAGTATGGAAAACTTACAAACAGTAAAACAACGATTTGGCATCATAGGTAATGATGTTCAACTCAGTAGAGCACTTGAAAAAGCAGTGCGAGTTTCTCCTACAGATATATCAGTACTAGTTACCGGTGAAAGTGGCGTTGGTAAAGAAAGTATTCCAAAAATAATTCATCAATTATCCCACAGAAAACATGCAAAATATATTGCAGTTAATTGTGGAGCTATTCCTGAAGGAACAATAGATAGTGAACTATTTGGTCACGAAAAAGGAGCTTTTACTGGAGCATCAGCTGCTCGTAAAGGGTATTTTGAAGTAGCAGATGGCGGAACAATTTTTTTAGATGAAGTCGGTGAATTACCATTAACAACTCAAGTTAGATTGTTACGTGTTTTAGAAAATGGTGAATTCATAAAAGTAGGATCATCTCAAGTTCAAATAACAAATGTTAGAATCGTTGCAGCAACGAACCTAAACATGCAACAAGCCATTAATAAGGAAAAATTTAGAGAAGATTTATATTATAGATTAAGTACTATTGAAATTCATCTTCCTCCTCTAAGAAACCGAAAAGAAGACATTCATTTATTGTTCAGGAAATTTGCCTCAGATTTTGCTCAAAAATACAGAATGCCAACAATTAGATTGGATGAAAATGCAACAAAACTTCTCTTAAATTATCGTTTCCCTGGCAACATTCGTCAATTAAGAAATATTGCAGAGCAAATATCTGTAGTTGAAGAAAAAAGACTTGTAACTGCTGATAAAATAACTCAATACCTACCAAATAACAGAGGTAATCTACCAGCATTAATTGGAAGAGATTCAGATAAGAGTGATTTTGCAACTGAGAGAGATATTATGTATAAAATTCTTTTTGACATGAGGAATGACATTAATGATCTTAAAAAATTGACACTCGATTTAATGCGAACTGGGAACTCTGAGAAAGTAAAGGAAGAAAATCATCAATTAATCGAAAAAATCTATCAGGAAAATGAACAAAAACATTTTGCTACAGAGGTTGTTAAATTACCTCAACATCTAGACTCAAAAGATAATTATGATTTTGCTGAAGATATTGAAGAAACTGAAAACTTATCATTACAAGAAAAAGAAATTGAAATGATTAAACGTTCTTTAGAGAAAAATAATAATAAGAGGAAGTTAGCTGCCAAAGAACTTGGTATTTCCGAAAGAACTTTGTACCGAAAAATCAAACAATACGATTTATAATTAAATTATACATTTGAAATACTTATGAAAAAAATACCAATTTATTTCTTATTAATTATAACCACTATATTTTTTTATAATTGTGGTATTTACAAATTCAATGGTGGATCCACTGGTGATTCGAAAACTATTCAAGTAGATTTTTTCGCAAATCAGGCATCATTAATTGAACCCCAATTAAGTCAAAGGTTCACGCAAGACATGCAAGACTTATTTTTGCGTCAGACTAATTTAGATCTAATTAGAACAGGGGGTGATTTACGCTTTGAAGGTGAAATCACTGGCTACAGAGTAAATCCAATGAGTGCAACTTCTCAGCAAACTGCAGCTCAAAATAGACTTACAATAACAGTAAATGTTCGTTTTTATAATCGTTTGAAAGAAGAGGATGATTTTGAAAAACAATTTTCTTTTTACTCAGATTTTGAAGCCAATGCTCAACTAACAGGAGGTGTATTAGATGCCGCTTTAGATGAAATTTTAGAGCGAATTATTCAGGATATTTTTAATGCATCTTTAGGTAACTGGTAATGAATTTAGAAACCTACATAAATTTAATCTCCAATTCTAATGACATCAAAGAAGGTCAGATCTCTGAATTAAAAAAAATTGTCAGAGAGTACCCTTATTTTCAGTCTGCTAGAGCACTCTATTTGAAAGGCTTAAAAAACCAAGAAAGTTTTAGATATAATAACGAATTAAAAGTTACCGCAGCTTTCACTTCAGATAGAACAGTTTTATTTGACTTTATTACATCAAAGTCTTTTGAAAAAAAATCTGACATTCATAAAAATATTAATAAAAAAATAGCAACTCAGTTTACAACTGAATTTCAAGAAAGTAATCCAAATATTCAAGAAGATTTAGACTTAAAAACACCAGTTAATTTTTCTGAAAATGAAACTCACTCTTTCCAAAAGTGGCTTCAAATTTCAACAAAAAAACCGATAGAAAGAGAGAAGTTAGAGATCATAACAAAAAAAAGTAATAAAGATTATTTGATTGACCGTTTTATAGATAAAAACCCAAAGATTATCTCTGTAAAAAAAGAGAACAATAAAATAATTTCAATCACTAAAAATAAGTCAGATAGTTCATTGATGACCGAAACTTTAGCCAAAGTGTATTTAGAACAAAAAAAATTCTCCGAAGCTATAAAGGCTTATGAAATTTTAAGTTTGAAATATCCAGAAAAAAGTGGTTTCTTTGCTGACCAAATAAAAAGAACCAAAATTTTACAAAACAATAAATCATGAGTTATAACTTATTTTTAGGTGTTATACTACTTGTAGCAGTTATTTTAATATTAATAGTAATGGTGCAAAACCCAAAAGGTGGAGGCTTATCTTCTTCATTTGGTGGTGGTGGAGCTCAATCTTTAGGAGGTGTTCAAAACACAAATAATTTTTTAGACAGAACTACCTGGACACTTGCTATTGCTTTGTTTGCACTAATCTTGTTATCTAACTTTTCTATTGAAAGAAATAGTTCATCTGATATTAAATTAGACAACAGTTTAGAGGATATTAGAACAACTTCAAAAACAACTGATAATTTATTGCCAGTTTCAAACGATTCATTAAACTAATAAGTAATCATATCACATACAAAATGCCAACGAGAAATGACACGTTGGCATTTTTTTGTCTAAAAAATGAATTTTAAGATGGTATTTTGAAAAAATGTCATGCACTTTTAAATGGCATAATTTCTGACCTAAGATTTAATAGTTAATTTTTATCAAATTAAAAAATACATTAATATGGAATTAAACATTCAGCCTCTAGCAGATAGAGTTCTAGTAGAACCAGTTGCAGCAGAAACCACTACAGCTTCAGGAATTATTATTCCAGACAACGCAAAAGAAAAACCACAAAAAGGTACTGTTGTTGCTGTTGGAACAGGTAAAAAAGATGAACCTTTAACAGTAAAAGTAGGTGACACAGTATTGTATGGGAAATACGGTGGAACCGAATTAAAGCTTGAAGGAAAAGATTTTTTAATGATGCGTGAGAGCGATATTTTAGCAATTGTATAATTTTAAGAAAAACGAAACAAAATGGCAAAAGATATAAAATTTGATATTGAAGCAAGAGATGGCCTAAAAAAAGGTGTAGATGCGCTTGCAAACGCAGTAAAAGTTACCTTGGGTCCAAAAGGACGCAATGTTATTATTTCTAAATCATTTGGCTCACCAACAATAACCAAAGATGGAGTTACTGTAGCTAAAGAAGTAGAATTAGATGATGAGCTAGAAAACATGGGAGCTCAAATGGTAAAAGAAGTTGCTTCTAAAACCAATGATTTAGCTGGTGATGGTACCACTACAGCGACTGTTTTAGCTCAAGCAATCGTCAAAGAAGGATTAAAAAATGTTGCTGCCGGTGCAAATCCAATGGACCTAAAAAGAGGTATAGACAAAGCAGTTAAAGCGATTGTTTCTGATTTAGAAAAGCAAGCTCAAAAAGTAGGGAATTCATCAGAAAAAATAAAACAGGTTGCAGCTATATCTGCAAATAATGACAATACCATTGGCGACCTTATAGCCACAGCTTTTGAAAAAGTAGGAAAAGAAGGTGTTATTACTGTTGAAGAAGCGAAAGGGATGGAAACCTATGTAGATGTTGTTGAAGGAATGCAGTTTGATAGAGGGTACTTATCTCCTTATTTTGTTACGGATGCAGATAAAATGATTGCTGATTTAGAGAATCCATATATTTTATTATTTGATAAAAAGATTTCTAACTTAAATGAAATCCTCCCCATCTTAGAACCAGTTGCTCAATCAAGTAGACCATTACTAATTGTTGCAGAAGATGTAGACGGACAGGCTTTAGCTACCTTAGTTGTTAATAAATTACGAGGTGGATTAAAAATTGCTGCAGTTAAAGCTCCAGGTTTTGGAGATCGCAGAAAAGCAATGTTAGAGGATATCGCAATTCTAACAGGTGGAACTGTTATCTCTGAAGAAAGAGGTTTTTCTTTAGAAAATGCAACCCTAGATTTATTAGGTACTGCCGAAACTATTACAATTGATAAAGACAATACAACAATTGTTAACGGAAATGGAAATGCTGAAGCTATCAAAGCAAGAGTCAATCAAATTAAAGCTCAAATAGAAACTACTACTTCTGATTATGATAAAGAGAAGCTACAAGAACGTTTAGCTAAATTAGCTGGAGGTGTTGCTGTTTTATATATTGGAGCTGCCTCTGAGGTAGAAATGAAAGAAAAAAAGGACAGAGTAGATGATGCTTTACATGCAACAAGAGCTGCAGTTGAAGAAGGAATTGTTGCTGGTGGTGGTGTTGCTTTAGTAAGAGCTAAGAAAGCTTTAGAGAAAATTGCAACAGATAATTTAGACGAGACAACAGGTGTACAAATTGTTAACAAAGCTATTGAATCTCCTATAAGAACTATTGTAGAAAATGCTGGAGGAGAAGGATCAGTCGTTATTAATAAAGTTCTTGAGGGAACTAAAAATTTTGGTTATGATGCTAAATCAGAAACCTATGTAGATATGTTAGAGGCTGGTATTATAGATCCGAAGAAAGTAACACGTGTGGCTCTAGAAAATGCGGCATCTGTTGCAGGTATGATTTTAACCACTGAATGTGCATTAATTGACATTAAAGAAGAAAATGCTGGTGGTGGCGGAATGCCTCCTATGGGTGGTGGAATGCCAGGAATGATGTAAGAAATATTTTATATAAATTAGAACCCCAAGAAATCTTGGGGTTTTTTATTGAACTATTTCTAATGTTCTTAGTACTAATCATCATGGAAACTAATGCTAAAATCTGAATAAAAATAAGCAGCTCTTAAATAATCTTTAGTTCCATCTTTTTTAAGAAGAAAACTCTCTCTTTCAGCATTAAAAACGAAGTCTGTTTTAAAATCATATTTAGTGTTTTTAATATAACTTGTGGTTAGGGAATGATAGACCTTACAGGAAACTATTCGAAATGTTAAGGCATCAAAAAAATAGGTCCAACTATCAGAATCTTTAGTGTCATTTTTGTAAGAAATATTTACAATATGTGTTTTATTCCCTTCTATAATAGTGTCTTTTTCATAGCTTAATAATGCACTGCTCTCTATTAGATTAAAAGGCTGACTGACAACATAAAATGCAGATTTGAAGCTGTTTTTAATTGATTTTTTTTCAATATCAGTAAGAGAGACTAAAGAGTCTCCTATTAATTTATGATACTTCCCATTTTGTTGTTGATAAACGGTTGTATCAATACCTACTATAGATATTTGCCCATTGATTGAATTTCCAAAATAAAATGACTGGTATTGATTGGTCTCTTTCTGTTTAAAACCATCTTTCGTATATAGAGTAGTTTTTTTATGATAAGAAATTGTGTCAATTGTTTTCCAATTATCAAAACCTCCATGAGCTTCTAATGACCTTAAAAGAATCGCATTAGCCGTTAATTCTTTTTTTTGACAAGAATAAAAAAGATTAAAGACGAAAAGTAAACAAATAATTTGCAAAAAAGACTTAGTCAATTGTCATCATTTATTATGAGCATCTACAATTTCTTTATTTCGGTACTTACAACAAGGGTTTATATTATTATAAACATGATCCTTTGCTTTAATTCCTTTTGTATCATGACCAACAGCGGCGATATTATTTTGAATAGTTTTCGTGTCTGTTTTGTTTTCGTCAATAATTAAAGAAAGTTTATGAGTCTTAATATCCCAGGTTGCAAACTTTACTCCTTTTGAGTTTAAGGCAGCTTTTTCAATGCGTTTTTTACACATCATACAAACACCGTCAACTTCAATAGCTACTTTTAAATTCTTTTTTTTCTTTTGAGCCTCTGCAGATAAACCTACCAACATTAAGCAAAAAATTAGGATAATTTTTTTCATATTTAATCAATTTTAAATCTTAGTCCGCTATAATACATTCGTCCAAAAATTGAGCCATAAATAATGGTTGAATCAAAATTAGCACTGAATGGATTATCACTTGCTAAAATAGGATTTTTCTGTTTAAAATTTGTTAAATTTTCTACACCAAAATACATCTCAAATTTTCTAGAAAAAACTTTTGTGACTTGAGCATTTAATAAGCTGTAAGAATTTGAATACTCTTCTAATTGATATTGAATAGGGTTACTAGATGTATCTGGTAGACGCTGATCTCCAATAAAATTATAGGTAAGATCAAACTTCCATTGCTTAATCTCTTCTACTGGCCTTGTTTCATATGAAATATTTGCAAAGAAGCGATGATTTGGAGTCAATGGTTTCGATAATTTCCCTGAAGCATAGTCAGTTTCTACATCATAATATTTATATGCCATGCGAACATTAAGATACTCATTGATAAAATAATTTACTTCTGTCTGAAAACTATTTGCATAACTTTCACCCTTCAAATTATAAAAAGAAATTCTCTCTGGATTTTCCCAATCTACTACCACTTGATTTTGAAAATGAGTTCTATAAAAATCGAATGTCACATCTCCTTTTTTATCAAATAAATTAAATCCTTGTAAATATGAAAACCCATAGTTCCATGCAACTTCTGGATCTAAACCGTAAATTTTCCCTCCAGAAGATTGAATGTCTATTTGTCTAGCACTAGCAAATAATTGTTGATTTTCAGCAAATACATTAGCGCTTTTTCTTCCCTGTCCAACAGAAGCCCTCAATACTGCTTTTTCCCATGGAGCATATCTTATATGTACCCTAGGTGTAACAAAAGTTCCTAATAAATTATGAGTATCAACTCTTAGCCCTGTGGTAAAACTAAAATTATCTAGATTATCGAACGCATATTCAAAAAAACCTCCAAAAGAATTTTCATTTCTAGAAAAATTATTTGAGTTTACAAATTCGTTATAAGTATCATAGGTGAAGTTTACCCCTGTTGTAAACTTGCTTCGAGTATCTCCTATGATTGAATTAAATAACAAATTAGAATAGATACTTTCATGCAGTATATCATAGGTTTTTAGTCCAAAATAAGAATCTTGTTCGTGATTGCTGTAAGCAAACTGAAACCCAAAACTTTGAAAAGGAAGCTCTGGAAAAACATAGCCTAACTTTACAGAAGAATCAAAACGTTTGGTATCAATTTCACCTCCCCAAACATCAGACCTTCCTCTATCAATACTTGGATTAAAATTGATTTCTCCTGTTTGTTTGGAATCATCCATAAAACGAATATTGATAAAGCTTACCCAGCCTTTTTCTGCATCTAGGTATTGCCAACGACTCATCACATTCACTTGGTTTGTTAACGGATTATCTAGAAAATTATCTTTATTTCTGTCAAATTTCTCACCACGGTAGTTTCCATGAATGTACAAGCCTGTTTGCCATTTTTTAGAAATTTGATGATTAAAATGCGTGTTTAACTCCAATCTACCACCTAAAGATCCATAAGCATTTAAAAAAAGTCTTTTATCTGTTAATGGTTTTACCAATTCAGCATTAATTTGGCCTGAAATGCTCTCATAACCATTAATGACACTTCCTGCTCCTTTAGTTATTTGAATACTTTCTACCCAAGTACCTGGTGTAAATGTGAGACCAAAAACTTGAGCTGCTCCACGAATTGAAGGAATATTTTCTTGGGTAATAAGTAAATAAGGGCTTTTTAAACCTAACATTTGAATTTGACGGGTTCCTGTTAAGGCATCTGAAAAATTCACATCAATAGACGGGTTTGTTTCAAAGCTTTCAGCCAAATTACAACAGGCAGCCTTCAATAATTCTGCACTGTTTACTGTAAAAACATTTTGTGTTTGAACAAAAGATCTTTGTGTGGCCTTCTTTTTACTTTTTATCCTAACTTCTGCTAACTCATTTTCTGGTGTTATAAAATGGTGTATCGGTTCTAAATTAGTTATGATAAGAGTATCTGACTTATAACCAACATAACTAACTACGAGCTTCTTATAACTTTTTTTATATGGAATTGTAAACCATCCTTTTTCATCAGTTGTAGCTCCTGTAGACGTATTTAACCAATACACATTTGCTCCAAAAACTCCCAAATTATCTTTGGAATTGTTTTTATCCATAATCATACCTGTTAATGTTTGTTGAGAGAATAAAAACAACGGTAATAATAAAAATATGGTAACGATACTATTTTTCTTCATTGGATTGTATTTAACTTTTAATAATAATTAGACGATCAATCATCTAAAAAGATGATAATTCTGTACTAATATTTAAAATTAAATCAAGAAAGTCTGATGTAAAACCTGGATATCTTTCTCTAAATCAGGTAGAAAGAAGTTTGTATAATATTTTAATTCTAGACTAAAGTTTTTATGGATAGCCAAATATAAGTATTCCTTAAAAAAAAGAACCTCTGCATCTACATTTTGAATATTGATGATTTTTTCTTTATTGAAGATTGATGATTCAAGGAGTGTTGTTTGATCTTTACAACAGTTATTTTTCTTTAGTACGGAAATACTGGAGTTTACAATTACTTCCTCCACACCACAATTATCAGCATTCCCAAAATAAGAAACGTCCATTAACATATCACAACAATAATGCTCTTCTATGGCAAAAGACATAGATGAAAACAGTACCATAAATGACAGTAACGTTGTACTTATTTTTTTTACAATTGCATTCATTAATTAGCAAAGCTACAACAGAAATATTTAAAATTATGTTAAACTATTTTCTGAACTAAAACATAGACAAAGCAATACATAATAAAATTGAGAAAAAATTTGAGAAAAAAAATTTGTTTCTTTAGTATCTACAGAAGAATATGGCTTAAATTTGAATTTTATTATCATCATTACAAATAAAAAAAAGTGAATATTAATAGAATTAAGAATATTATTGAAGATATTATTTCTTCAAAAAAAACAATTACAAAAAAACAACAAGATATTTGTGATTTTTTAGAAAATGAAATTCCCTATTATGATTGGGTTGGATTTTATTTTAAAAATGGAACTAAAGAAGAATTAAAATTAGCAACTTTTACTGGAGAGCCAACAGAACATATTATCATCCCTTTCGGAAAAGGAATTTGTGGTCAGGTGGCTATAACCAATGAGAATTTTATTGTTCAAGATGTTACTGAGCAAAACAATTACATATCCTGTGGATGGAAAGTAAAATCAGAAATTGTAATACCTATTTTAGTGCAAGGAGAAAACATTGGACAAATAGATGTTGATTCTCACTCAGTAAACCCATTTTCAGATAATGATACTGAACTACTAGAATTTGTTTGCTCTAGAGTTGCTTCATTGTATCAGAATTCCATCACGGACTAAAATAAAAAATTTTCAAAAACACATTTTTACTTTTTAAAAACACCTCAGAAAAATACTACTGAAAGATTCTGCTAATTTAGTGGTTATATTTTATAAAAAATGTTCATAATAGTGTTATAAGTTTCTTTATTTCAAATTTATTCCTATTGTTTTAACTATGCACATTTAGTAAATTTGGATGCTTAATATACCAAGTAAAATGAGTAATAAAAAAATTAAATCTGCATTAATTTCTGTATTTCATAAAGATGGCTTAAAGCCAGTTTTAAAAGCTTTGTATGAAAATAATGTGATGATTTACTCCACAGGAGGTACTGAGAAATTTATCAAAGATCTAAATATACCTGTAACAGCTGTTGAAGACATTACTTCCTACCCTTCTATTCTAGGAGGAAGAGTAAAAACATTGCATCCTAAAATATTTGGAGGTATTTTAAACAGGCAAGATCATGAAGGAGATATTTCTGAAATGAAAGAATTTGATATTCCTCAAATAGATTTGGTAATTGTAGATTTATATCCTTTTGAAAAAACAGTTGCTTCTGAAGCATCAGAACAAGATATTATAGAAAAAGTTGATATTGGTGGAATTTCGTTGATTAGAGCTTCTGCAAAAAACTTTAAAGATACTTTCACTATCTCTTCCATGAATCAATACGAAGAATTTTTAGAACTATTTATAAAAAATAATGGTTCCAGTAGCCTTTCTGAAAGAAAAAAGTTTGCAGCAAAATCTTTTAATATTTCATCTCATTATGACACTGCAATATTCAATTATTTTAATGAAGATGAGGTCGTATATAAAGCTAGTGAAACGATCTCTAAAACTTTACGTTATGGAGAAAACCCTCATCAAAAAGGATACTTTTTCGGTGATTTGGATGCTATGTTTAATAAATTACATGGTAAAGAATTAAGCTACAACAATCTACTAGATATAGACGCTGCTGTAAATTTAATGAGTGAATTCATAAATGAAAAACCAACTTTTGCTATTTTAAAACACAACAATGCTTGTGGTTTTGCTCAAAGAAACACTATTTCCAAAGCTTATGTTGATGCACTTGCTGGAGACCCTGTTTCTGCTTTTGGTGGGATACTCATTTCTAATACAAAAATTGACAAAGCAACTGCAGAAGAAATTCATAAGTTATTTTGCGAAGTAGTTATCGCTCCCTCCTACGACGAAGATGCTTTAGCTACTCTAAAAGGTAAAAAAAATAGAGTTATTTTAATTCAAAAACAAGTCAAGTTGCCAAATCAGATTGTAAGAACGTCACTAAATGGATTATTAGTTCAAGATAAAGACGATAAAACTGATGCTTTAGAAAATTTAGAATACGCAACTAACAATAAACCCACACAGAAAGAATTAGAAGACTTGTTATTCGCTTCAAAAATCTGTAAACACACAAAGTCTAACACCATTGTTTTAGTAAAAGACAAACAGTTATTTGCGAGTGGAACAGGACAAACAAGTAGAGTTGATGCATTAAGGCAAGCAATAGAAAAAGCAACAAATTTTGGTTTTAATTTAAAAGGATCTGCAATGGCAAGTGATGCTTTCTTCCCTTTTCCAGATTGTGTAGAAATTGCACATAAGAGCGGAATTAACAGTGTAATCCAGCCCGGAGGCTCTATTAAAGATCAATTAAGCATTGATTATTGTAATGAAAATAATGTTTCAATGATCATGACTGGGACCAGGCATTTTAAACATTAAAATTCAACTTGATTACTAGCTTATTTTTACTAAATTTGTAATAACACATTCATTTAGAAAACAATTCATATTTATGGGCTTTTTTGATTTCATGACGGAAGACATTGCTATCGACCTCGGAACTGCAAATACACTTATCATTCACAACGGAAAAGTTGTAATTGATAGTCCATCTATTGTTGCTAGAGATCGTACTACTGGAAAAATTATTGCTACCGGAAAAGAAGCCAGTTTAATGCAAGGAAAAACGCATGAAAACATCAAGACTATCCGTCCTCTAAAAGATGGAGTAATTGCAGATTTTCAAGCCTCTGAAGAAATGATTAAAGAGTTTGTTAAGAAAATTCCTGCAATTAAAAAGAAATTCTTTCCCCCTGCTTTAAGAATGGTAATTTGTATTCCTTCTGGAATCACAGAAGTAGAAAAAAGAGCCGTGCAGGATTCCGCAAGACATATGAATGCCAAGGAAATTTATTTAATTTACGAACCTATGGCTGCTGCAATTGGTGTTGGAATTGATATTATGGAGCCGAAAGGAAATATGGTTATTGACATTGGTGGTGGAACTACAGAAATTGCTGTTATTGCTTTGGCTGGTATTGTCTGTGATCAATCCGTAAAAGTCGCTGGTGATTTGTTTACCAATGATATCATGTATTACATGAGAACCCAACACAACTTATATGTTGGTGAAACAACTGCAGAAAAAGTAAAAATTACAGTTGGAGCAGCTACAGAAGACCTAGACAATCCACCGGAAGATATGTTGGTTCAAGGAAGGGATTTATTAAGTGGCAAACCAAAACAAGTGCAAGTTTCTTATAGAGAAATAGCTAAGGCATTAGACAAATCAATCTTAAGAATTGAGGATGCTGTTATGGATACATTATCTAAAACTCCTCCAGAACTAGCTGCAGACATTTACAATACAGGAATTTATCTTGCCGGAGGAGGCTCCATGTTAAGAGGGCTAGATAAACGTCTTTCTAGAAAAACAGACTTACCTGTATACATATCAGAAGACCCTTTAAAAGCAGTTGTAAGGGGTACTGGAATTGCTTTAAAAGAACTAGAAAAATACAAAAGTGTGTTAATGAAATAAAATACACCTTTACTTCTTATGCAACAACTAATCTATTTTATTCGGAAGTATCGATATTTCTTGTTTTTCTTACTCCTAGAATTTATTGCAATTAACCTTATTATTAATAATCACAGTTTTCATAAAAGTAAATTTGTTAATTCTGCAAACTATATAACTGGTGATTTTTACAACAAAACAAATTCTATCAAAAACTATTTAAATCTGAATAAGGAAAATGTTGAGCTTTTAAACGAAAACATTATCATAAAAAATGAAAATGAGAAGCTTATAGAAATTCTTAATACAGTTACTAAAGTAAAATTTATTGATACCTCTAAACAAAGGCGATCTTACATCAATGGCAAAATAGAAAAAAACCAGTATTCTAGTAACTTTAATTTTTTAACAATTAATTTAGGACTAAATGATAGTGTTTTTAGTGAAATGGCTGTTATAAATAGCAAAGGCATTGTTGGTATTACAGAATTTGTTTCAATAAAATATTCAAGAGTTCAATCTATTTTAAATAAAAACAGTAAAATCAATGCCAAACTAAAAAATAGCAATCATTTTGGGAGTTTAACATGGAATGGTTTTAGCTATAATACTGTTCAATTATTAGATATTCCAAGACAAGCTATTATAAAAACTGGAGATACCGTAATAACAGGAGGAATGTCTTCAATATTTCCAGAAGGAGTACCTGTAGGAACAGTAATTAACATAGAGAAAGGTTCTAGTATTAAAAGGATTATAAATATTAAACTTTTTAATGACATGAGTAACTTAAGAAACGTTTATGTTATTAAAGATTTTGATAAAAAAGAAATTAGAGATTTAGAAAAATTTAACAATGAATAAATTACGAATCTTTTTTTGGTCGATATTACTTCTTTTATTACAGATTTTAGTTCTTAATAATATTAATTTTTCTCACACTATTAACCCATATTTATATATCACATTTATTTTTATATTTCCTTTAAAAAAAAATAGATTTATATTCTTGTTTTTCACTTTTGTGTACGGTCTTATATTAGATTTCTTTTCTGATACTGGCGGAATTCATGCCTTTTCGCTTTTATTTGTTGCTTATATCCGTTTATTTTTTATAAAACTTTTTTTCAAAAAAGGGAACATAGATTATCTTCTATTTAATCTTAATTCTGAGGCATTTGGACAAGTATTTAATTACATACTTACTTTAACGTTAATTCATCATTTTATATTAATCTCTTTAGATAACTTTAGCTTTCACAATATGGAAATTGTATTGTTAAACACCCTCTATTCAAGTACTTTTACTTTGGTCCTCTATTTTTTAGGGTCATACATACTGAGAAAAAAAATAACTTAATTACTATGAAAAGAAGTTTTTTACTATATTTTTTAGTTATAATAATCGGACTTGTATTCATTGGAAGATTATTTCAATTACAAGTAGTAAGAGGACGTAGTTATAATCCGGTGAAAACATCTGCTGTAAAAATAAAATTTGATTTTCCTGAAAGAGGTTATATTTATGACAGAAATGGAGTGTTATTGGTTGCCAATCAACTCTCATATGATGTAATGATTGTTCCAAATGAGGTAACTCCTCTAGATACATTAGAATTTTGCTCGCTTTTAAAAATAAGCAAAGAAAACTTTCTAAAACGCTATAAGAAAGCAGTAAATTATGCGCCTTGGCTAGAATCTGTTTTCTTAAAACAACTAGCAAAAGAAGACTTTGCTTTTCTGCAAGAGAAACTACATAAATTTCAAGGGTTTTACATACAAAAAAGAATTATACGGAACTATCCAATAAAATCTGCCGCAAATATTTTGGGGTATATTAATGAGGTAAATGAACTAGTTGCAAAAAAAGACAACTACTATCAACAAGGTGAATTAATTGGTAAAGCTGGTGTTGAAGCTCAATATGAAAAAGTATTAAGAGGAAAGAAAGGAAAAAAATATTTCCGAAGAGACAGACTCAATAAAATAATGGGACCTTTTAAAGATGGGATATATGATTCTATTGCTATTAATGGAAAAGATATCACATTAACCATAGATAGTAAACTTCAACAATATGGAGAATATTTAATGAAAGGAAAAAGAGGCAGTATTATAGCTCTAGAACCCTCAACTGGTGAAATTATTGCGTTAGTTACTTCACCAAACTATGATCCAAACATGATGGTAGGTCGTGCACGATCTCCTAATTCTGTGAAACTTATTGGAGATACCATTAACAAACCAATGTACGATAGAGGTCTAAAAGGAACCTATGCTCCTGGATCTCCTTTTAAGTTAGTTAATGCTCTTATTGGACTTCAGGAAAAGGTAATTGATGAAGAAACACATTTCTATTGCAATGGTGGTTATCGTTATGGAAATCGTGAAAAAGAATTTATGAAATGTCATTGTGATATTTATGGAAAACCTATTCAACTAAATACAGCAATTTCAAAATCTTGTAATAGTTATTTCGCAAATACGTATAAGAGAATTATTGAAAAGGACAAGAATTCTACAAAGGGGATGAACAACTGGAGTACTCATGTTAAAAGTTTTGGTTTAGGAAACTATTTGGGGTATGACTTACCTGAAGGTGATAAAGGATTAATCCCCAATGGAGATTACTACAGTAAAATGTATAAATATAGATGGAATGCATCTACTAATATTTCTAACGCCATTGGGCAGGGTGAAGTGCTTACAACCCCTATACAACTAGCTAATGTAACCGCAGCTATTGCAAATAGAGGTTATTATTACACACCTCATGTGTTAAAAAGAATAAAAAATAAAGCCATTACAGATTCAGCATATACGATTCGTAAGCAAACCACTATTGATATAAAACACTTCGACCCAATTATTGAAGGAATGCATGAAGTCTTTAAAACCGGAACAGCTAATTGGGTTAATATTAAAGGAATAGATATTGTTGGTAAGACAGGTACATCAGAAAACTTTATGAGAATTGATGGAAAAAAGGTTAAATTACCAGATCATTCTATTCTAGTTGCTTTTGCTCCAAAAGAGAATCCCAAAATTTCAGTAGCAGTATTTATTGAAAATGGTGGTTATGGTTCTACAGTAGCCGCACCAATAACAAGTCTTTTAATTGAAAAATATTTAACTGGAATTGTGAAAAGAAAATGGATAGAAGATCGAATGTTAAAAACCGATTTAAGTTCAATATATCAAAGTCAAATCTTAGCACCTAAAAAATTTGAGACAGGAACGAAATAATATTTTTTTTGGTATAGATTGGCTACTCGTACTTCTCTTTCTCTTATTAGTTGGATTTGGATGGGTAAATATTTATGCCGCTTCTCATTCAGATGAAAGTATTCAAATATTTGATTTTTCCTCAAGGTATGGCAAACAGCTAATTTGGATTTTATCAAGCATTCCACTTATTATTTTGATTTTATTTATCAACACGAAGTTTTTTCAACAATTTTCGAGTATTTTTTACATCATTTCTTTATTATCACTACTTGGGCTATTTGTTTTTGGCACAGAAATTAACGGAGCAAAATCTTGGTATCGATTTGGAGGTGTTAGTCTACAGCCATCAGAGTTTGCAAAGGCCTTTACAGCACTAGCCCTTGCAAAGTTAATGAGTAATAGAAAATATAACTTAGATGTTAAAAAAAATCAACTAAAGGCTTTTATTATAATTTTCTTACCCGCTTTTTTAATTGCAGTTCATGACCCAGGTTCTGCAATTATTTATTTAGCGTTCTTTTTTGTTTTAAATAGAGAAGGATTAACATTAGCATATATAATTTTTGGCTGTACAGCTATCATATCATTTATAGCCACTATTTTGGTAGGTGTAAAAATCATTATTGGCTCCTTATTTATTATAATAACCACATATCTCATTTATAATATCTACAGGAATAATCGTTTTTTGAAATTTAATTGGATCAGGATTTTGACAACTTATGTCCTTTCTATGTTCTTTATCCTAACAGGAGATTATTCTTACAACCATATTTTAAAAAAGCACCAAAGAGATCGGTTTGAAGTTCTATTGGGAAAAACTACTGACACTCAAAAAATAGGATACAACTCAAACCAATCTATAGAAACCATTAGTTCTGGAAAGTTTTGGGGTAAAGGATTCTTAGAAGGTGATAAAACACAAGGAAACTTTGTGCCTGAACAAGATACAGACTATATTTTTAGTGTAGTTGGAGAAGAATGGGGGTTTATAGGGTCTAGTCTTCTAATTATTCTTTTCATAGCACTTATTTTTCGAATTATTAATAGAGCAGAAAAACATGCTAATAAATTTGGAAGAATTTACGGATATGGAGTAGCATCAGTTTTATTTTCCCATATAGTTGTAAATATAGGAATGGTAATAGGACTTCTTCCAACAGTGGGAATTCCTCTTCCCTTCTTTAGTTATGGAGGATCTTCTCTTTGGGGATTTACACTACTACTCTTTATTTTTATAAAATTAGATGCTCAAAAAAGTTATGATTGGTAAAATGCTATCTAAAATAATAGCATAAAAAAACGCTCTGAATGTATTCAGAGCGTTTTTTTATTATATGTAATCTGATTAACTTACAAAGTAGCTACCTGCTTCGTTAATTTAGATTTTAAGTTAGCTGCTTTATTCTTATGAATAATATTATTTTTAGCTAATTTATCTAACATGGAAATTACGTTTAATAGCATACCCTCAGCTTCTTTCTTGTCTGAAGATGCACGTAAATCTCTCACAGCATTACGTGTTGTTTTGTGCTGGTACTTATTACGTAACCTTTTTGTCTCGTTACTTCTAATTCTCTTTAATGCTGACTTGTGATTTGCCATTTCTTTTATGTTTTTTTTAATAAAACTTGTAGTCCGTACGGGAATCGAACCCGTGTTACCAGGATGAAAACCTGGCGTCCTAACCCCTAGACGAACGGACCAATTGCAATCTTATGATAAAAAATCTTTCGATTGCGGATGCAAATATACAATGTTTTTAAAATTCTGCAATATTTTTTTAAAAAATTTAATAGGCCTTTGCAAATAAGACTCTTCTGACTGATTTTTTACCTGATAAAATACAGAATCCAGCCTCTTCTTTTGCTTCATTTGGAATGCATCGAATAGTTGCTTTTGTTAATTCTTTAATTTTGTTTTCAGTTTCTATTGTTCCATCCCAATGAGCAGAAATAAATCCACCTTTGTTATCAATCACTTCCTTAAACTCATCAAAAGAAGCTACCTCTGTAATATGGTCATTCCTGTAAGAAAGAGCTTTCTTAAATAAATTTTCTTGAATTTCTTCTAATAAATTCTCTACATAATCAACAACGACTTCTTGAGAAACTGTTTGTTTTTCTAAGGTATCTCTTCTGGCTATTTCTACAGTATTATTTTCTAGGTCACGATTACCAATAGCAATTCTTACAGGAACACCTTTAAATTCATATTCTGCAAACTTAGCTCCAGGCCTGTAGGTATCTCTATCATCAAATTTTACTGAGATCTTCTTTGATTTTAAAGATTTTACAATGTGACTTACTTTTTTAGAAATAACAGCTAATTGCTCCTCTCCTTTATAAATAGGAATAATTGCAACCTGTATTGGCGCTAATTTTGGAGGCAATACTAGTCCGTAATCATCTGAATGCGTCATAATTAACCCTCCAATTAAACGAGTAGACACCCCCCAAGAAGTTGCCCATACGTATTCTTGTTTTCCTTCTTTAGAAGTATATTTTACATCAAAAGCTTTCGCAAAGTTTTGACCTAAAAAATGAGATGTTCCAGCCTGTAATGCTTTACCGTCTTGCATTAATGCTTCTATTGTAAAGGTATCTTCAGCACCAGCAAAGCGTTCACTTTCAGATTTATATCCTTTAACAACTGGCATGGCCATAAAATTCTCTGCAAATTCGGCATATATCTCTTGCATTTGGATTGCTTCTACTAAGGCTTCTTTTTTTGTTGCATGAGCTGTATGGCCTTCTTGCCATAAAAACTCAGCAGTTCTTAAAAACAATCTTGTTCTCATTTCCCAACGAACAACATTTGCCCATTGATTAATTAATAAAGGTAAATCTCTATAGGATTGAATCCATCCCTTGTAAGTATTCCATATAATTGCTTCGGAGGTAGGTCTAACTATCAACTCCTCCTCTAACTTAGCTTCAGGGTCTACACGAAGCTTCCCTTTGTTATCTGGATCATTTTCCAGTCTATAGTGTGTAACTATAGCACATTCTTTAGCAAAACCTTCTGCATTCTTTTCTTCAGCTTCGAATAAACTTTTAGGAACGAATAATGGGAAATAAGCATTCTGATGTCCAGTTTCTTTAAACATTCTATCTAATTCCGCTTGCATATTCTCCCAAATAGCAAATCCATATGGTTTAATTACCATACAACCCCTTACGGCGGAGTTTTCAGCTAGATCTGCTTTTTGTATAATTTCATTATACCATTTAGAATAGTCTTCTGATCTCTTTGTTAATTTCTTACTCATAATCCAAACTTTGGCACAGATATTGTTAATTAATTGTTATAAAAATTATAGTAAATTTGTTTATTAACAAAATACAAAGACAAAACTAAAGTATTTTAAGCATAGACAATAAAAAAAATTAATTTTTAGCTATCATTTTACGCTTTTACAAATCTCTAAATAATTCATTATGAAAATAAACTACAACTACAAATCAATCTCAATATCACTTTATTCTTTATTTATGATTGTTTTTGCTTCGTCTTGTACTATTTATCAAAACGTTCCTAACAACGATGGTATTTATTCTTCAGAAACAAACCGACAAAATGTAATCGTTGCTAACAGTGAAGAATATAGAGATTACGAAAATAATTATTTTACGAAAGAATTAGAAAGAATCGATAATATAAATGGAACAGACATACTTACAGATATAGAAACCTATAGTTCTGTTAATGATACTATTCAAAATTCTACAGATAATATTAATGAATACAATCCTAATAGTGCGTGGGGTTATGAAGACAACAGTAATGTTGTAATTAATATTAATTTAAATAATAATGGTTATGGGTGGGGTAACGAATGGAATCAATACAACCCATATTTCTCAAATTATGGTTATTTTAATTCTGGATATGGAAGGCCTTGGGGTCTAGGATGGAGAAATAGATGGAATAACAGTTATTATTGGGGAGGATACGGATACTTTAACAATCCATATAACAACTTTGGCCCTTACAATCCATATAATTATGGCATGTATGGTTATGGATTCTCAAATTGGGGGTATCAATATAGTAATGGATTAGGTAATCATTATTTTGGCAGAAGATTTGGTAATAACAATTCTTACAGTAGAAGGAATTCAAGTTCTACTACTAGAAGAGCAAATTCATTTGTAAACAACACAAATAGAAAAACAACTAAAAGAACAAATAATTCTTCTAGTACTACAAGTAGCAGAAAAGCAATAAGAAATAAAACTACTACTAATAAACGTTCAACCACTAAAACTGATAGAACTTCTACCAGAACTTCAATTAGAAATCAGCCAACACCAAGAAGATCGTCAACAAGAAGTTCCTCAACAAGGAACTCTCCAAGCAGATCTACAAGTCCATCTAGAAGCAGTTATCCATCTAGGAGTAGCTCGCCATCTAGGAGTAGTTCTCCAACCAGAAGATCTACTACAAAACGTGGTGGTTAAATTTAAACAACGATGAAAAAAATAATTATTTTTTTTGTGGCTTTAGCTGCAACAAATTTCTCATCCTATTCCCAATCAATTGGTTATGAAGACTTATCTATTATGTTTTCAAGAAATGATGGAAACGGAAGCGCTAGATTTGTTTCAATGGGTGGTGCTTTTGGTGCCTTAGGAGGTGACGTAACTGCCATGACTATTAATCCGGCGGGAATATCTGTTTTTAACCAAAGTAGTGCTTCAATTACTTTCCAATCTAAAAGCACTGATTATTTGACAAAATATTACGGAAATTCAACAACATCACAAGAAGATTTTTTTAGGATATCGAATGCTGGTTCTGTATTTACTTTTGAGAATAGTTCTAATGATGAATGGTCTAAATTAGCCATAGGTGTAAATTATAGGATTTTAGCAGATTTTGAAAATACATTTACTGCTAAAGGTAATAGTGGATTTGCTTCATTTGACAGCTTTCCTCTTGACAGTAATGAATTTCAAACACTTTACGACATTGCTGAAAATCAACAATTTTCAAATTTTTACAACGGAGACTTATCTGAATTGAGCTTTGCGTTTTCAGGCGTTTTTGAAGAAAAGCTGCATATTGGGGCTGGTTTAAATTTTTACGATCTTACTTTCAGTCAGCAGACAATTTTAACAGAAAAAAATAACGACGGAAATGAAAACACCTTAAATGCTCGTTTTTATCAAGAAAACTACACTACTGGTATAGGTTTTTCTATGAGTGCAGGAATTATTTATAAGCCAACCAACGCTTTTAGAATAGGTCTTAGTTATCAATCACCAACATGGTTTACTGAAATTATTGAAAACACAAATATCACAAATAATGACGGTTTTTTAGGAGATACTGAAATAGAAGTTAGTAATGATGATATTATTTATGACAATACAACTGGTGGTTATTTTCCGACTCAAGGACTCCTTTATAAATTAAAAACACCAAGTAAGCTGACGGCAAGTGCAGCGATTATTTTCGGAAAGTTTGGGTTGATAAGTTTAGATTATTCCTCAAGAAATTACACCGGCTTAAATTTATCTGGAGATGATTTTTCAGACGAGAATTTATTTTTCGATAATCAATTAAGAAAAACAAGTGCTTTAAATGTTGGGACAGAATGGCGGATTAATAAATTAAGTATCAGAGGTGGTTACATATATAAACAAAGTCCAGATATAAATGCTATCAAGTCAGATAATTTACAAAGCTATTCATTAGGGTTTGGATATAATTTCGGAACAGTCAAGTTTAACCTTGGATACTCTACAAATAACAGAACCGGATCGTACAACTTTTACCCACAATACAGTCAAGTAGAAGCGGCTGAACTAAATATTGATAACACTATAATAACGGCAGGGTTTTCATTAAATCTCTAGAGACATATCACATAAAAAATAATAAAGATTCTCATATATTTTGAGAATCTTTTTTTATGTCTATTTATCATATCTATTCACTTTTTTGCATTAATTTTGCCTTTCATTTGTCAACAATAAAAAAATGAGTTCACAAACAATTACAATTCAAACAACTAACAACAAAAATATTTTAAAATTTGTAAGCAATCAGATTTTAATCAATGGCGGTAGTTATGAGTTTAACAATATTGATGATGCTAAAAATTCTCCTCTAGCCCAGCAATTATTTTACCTTCCTTTTGTGAAAAAGGTATTTATAACAGCAAATTTTATTGCTATTCAACGATTTGATATTGTTGAATGGATAGATGTACAAGAAGAAGTCAGAGATCAAATTGAAGCGTATTTTCAAACTGGAAGTATTGCTGTAAAAGAGACTGTAAGTTCAAGAAAAAAAGAACCTATAGAAGTCTATGCTGAAGTAACTCCTAACCCTTCAGTAATGAAATTTGGAACTAACAAATCGTTAACTTCTGTAGATGTTGAATACAAAAATATTGAAGAAGCAAGTAAATCCTCTCCATTAGCACAAGCCTTATTTGGATTTCCTTTTGTAAAAGAGGTTTTTATTTCAGAAAATTACATTTCCGTAAACAAATTTGATGTTGTTGAATGGAATGATGTTTATTCTGAAGTGAGGAACTTTATTAGCAGCTATTTACAAGATGATAAAAAAATCATAAAAGAGCTACCAAAAACAAAAACTGTCACAGAAGAAGCGCATAAAAAAGATCTTGTTGTAGATGATTTAGAAGGAACTTCTGCAAAGATAATAGCTATTTTAGATGAGTATATTCGTCCTGCTGTCGCGTCAGACGGTGGTAATATCGCCTTTAAATCTTACGATGAAGAAAGTAAAGTTGTTAATGTGGTTTTGCAGGGAGCTTGTAGCGGTTGCCCATCTTCAACAATAACTTTAAAAAATGGAATCGAAACGATGCTAAAGGATATGCTTCCTAATCTAATTAACGAAGTAGTTGCTATAAATGGGTAATTAACAATGAATTTATTTTTAATTTCTATCCACAAGAGATAAAAAAACTATGTCAAAAACGATTAAACCATATAAAGATTCAGACTTAGGGAAAAAAGAACAAGTCGCTACAATGTTTAACAACATTTCTAAAAACTATGATGATTTAAACAGAGTAATTTCATTTGGTATAGATATAAGCTGGAGAAAAAAAGTAGTGAAAATTATTTCTAAAAACAATCCACAACAAATTTTAGATATTGCGACTGGAACGGGAGATTTAGCTATTATGATGACCTCATTAAATCCAAAAAAAATAATTGGTTTAGATATTTCTGAAGGAATGCTATCTATAGGGAAACAAAAAATTGCAAAAGCAAAATTAAACGATAAAATAGAAATGATTGTTGGCGATTCTGAAAATATGCCATTTAAAGACAACACTTTTGATGCCATAACAGTGTCTTTTGGTGTCAGAAATTTCGCTAATTTAGATAAAGGCTTAAGTGAGATAAGACGTGTATTAAAACCTTCCGGCACATTTGTTATTTTAGAAACCTCAAATCCTACGAAATTTCCTTTCAAACAAGGGTATAAATTTTACACCTCTTTTGTTTTACCTATTATTGGAAAAATATTTTCAAAGGACAAAGTAGCTTACTCATACCTGAGTGAATCTGCAAATTATTTTCCTTTTGGACAGATCTTTGACAATATTTTAATAAAAAATGGGTTTACCAATACAGAATATACACCTGTTACATTTGGTGTTGCTACCATATATACCGCAACAAAATAACATGAAAAAAGTAGTCTTCATTACTGTTTGTTTCTTATTTAGTATAACAATATCCTCTCAACAAAGAAGAAAGGTAGACAACCTGCCTACTTTTGATAATCCAAAAATTCATTATGGCTTTTATTTAGGGATAAATAAAAACGATTTTAAAGTAAATTACAGACCCAATAATTTCCCAACTACTATTGTAGAAATTAAGCCAACTCCTGGTTTTAATGTTGGTTTAATAGCAGATCTTCGTTTACATAAAAACATTAACCTTCGTATTGAACCCGGTTTAATTAGTAACTCAAAAAGTATTTACTATAATAATAGTCCCTCTTTATTAACAGCAACAGACAGTATTCGTGAAATAGGATCTACCTATTTACATATCCCTCTGGTTTTGAAATTTAGCACTGATAGATGGAACAATGTAAGACCTTATGTTCTTGCAGGTGTTTCTTATGATCATAATTTTTCTAGTAATCAAGAGAATTCTGACGATAATTTTAGTGGAGAATTTAGAATGAAAACTAGGAATTTCATGTATGAACTTGGAGTTGGAGTTGATATTTACTTAAATTTTTTTAAATTTTCACCCTCTATTCGTGGAGTGTTTGCTATGAATAGAGAACTTATTGACGATAATAATAGCAATAGCCCCTGGACATCCCCTATCAATGTGTTTTCTACACGAGGTGTTTTTCTAAACTTTGCATTTGAATAGAATTTATCTTTTAAACTCGCTTAATAAAATTGCTGTTGCTGTAGCAACATTTAAGCTCTCTGTTTGTTGATAATTTCCAAACCTTGGAATTGAAATCTTAGCATCAACAATATTTCTTATTGAATCTGAAACCCCATTTGCCTCATTACCCATCACCAAAACAGCCGAAGATGGGAGTTCTGTATTATAAATATTTTCACCTTCCATATCAGCAATAAAAATCGGAATTGAAAGACCCTCAAAATATTCTTTTAAATCTGTATAATGAATAACTATTCTAGTTAATGACCCCATACTAGCCTGTATAACTTTAGTGTTATAACAATCTACTGTTTCTTTAGAACAAACAAGTTGCTCAACACCAAACCAATCACATAGACGGATTATAGCTCCTAAATTTCCAGGATCATTAATAGTGTCTAAAGCAATTATTAAACCTGCAGGGTCAACTCGCTGTTGTTCAGGGATTTTAAATAAAGCAAGTACTTTATTTGGAGTTTTTAATGTGCTGATTTTATTTAATTCTTGCTCAGAAATCTCAAAATAATTATTAAGATGTGAAAAACTAGTTTCTGTTGAAAATAAAATGTCTAATTCAAAAGAGGAATTTAAAAATTCATGCACAACTTTTACACCCTCAACAGCAAATAATTTATGCTTTTGACGGTACTTTTTTTGAGATAAACTTGTTATTAGTTTTAAATGATTTTTAGATAGACTCATTAATTTATTAAATTACTACTTTTACTAAATTAAGACTTATAGAACTAAAGACTATTGTATTTATAAACACCTCGAAAAAGTTTTTATCTTAATAAAGTCTTCAAAAGTAGTATTTTTGAATTTATATTGCGAATGCATTTCATGAAAAAAATCTTTATTTTCTTTTTATTAACATTTATGTTAGCTGCCTGTAGCTCCGTAAAAAGAGTCAAAGACACCGAGCTTTTACTGACACAAAACACTATTATTGTTAATGATAAGAAAAACAAAAACCCTGACTTAAATGAGTTATTGGTTCAGAAGCCCAACAGCAAAACATTTGGATTTCCGCTTTCTTTATATTTCTATAACTTAGGAGACAATAGAAAACCCCAAAAATCATCAGAATGGGGAAAGAAAAAAACTAAAACATACAATTTTATAAAAAATATTTTTTCAGAGAAACAAAGTATTTCTTATGCTAACAAAATGATTGACTTAAATAATTGGTTTTTAAGAAATGGTCAATCTCCAGTAATAATTAATGATAATAAAATTAAAAGAACTGTAAATAACTTACTAGCCTACCATAAAAACAATGGATATTTTAGTGTAAAAGTAAGCTCAGAAAAAGAGCTTATTAAAAAGAAGAAGGGAGTTGTAAAGTATCTTATAAATAAAGGAAGACCAACTTTTCTAGACACTATAAGAACTGATATAAAATCTCCTGTTTTAGATTCTTTATATCAATCAAAAAAGATGTCATCATTTTTAAAAACTGGAGATCAATTTATTGAAGCTAATTTTATTAAAGAAGCGAAAAGAATCACAGCTTTTTACAGAAATAATGGTGTTTATCTATTTACAGAGAATGATTTAGGGTATTATAATATAGATTCAGCCATAACAAATAATTACAAGACTAACATAGACCTTGTTATTTTTGATAAAAAAAGAGTTTTGGATATGAATGGTGAATATACTTTAAAACCATATCAAATTCAAACACTTAGAAAAGTAACTGTTTTTACTGATTATTCTTTTAGCAAAAAAGATAATCCATATCTAGATTCTTTAAGCCATGAGGAAATTACATTTTTAGCCCATAAAAAAATAAAATACAATCCTAAATTACTATCAGAATCTATCTTTATTAGACCAAATGAGGTCTACACAGATTCTCTAAGGAACTTAACAAGAAAACATCTAAAATCTTTAAGAAACTTTAAAGTTACTAACATTACATACGAAACAATAGAGAGTATGGATAATCTACTAGATGTGAATATATTCCTAACTCCTCTAGATAAATTTAGCTTAGATCTAGAAACAGAACTCACACATTCCAACATAAGAGATTTAGGAGTTTCTGGGAAATTTTCCATCATTAATAGAAATACTTTTAAAGGAGCTGAAATTTTTAAACTTTCATTTTTAAGTTCTTTTTTTAATGCCTCACAAGATGCAAATAAAGAAGGGAGTTTTTTTAATTCTTGGGAAATTGGAGCAGATGCATCTATAGAATTTCCACGTTTTTTAGCACCTTTCGGACTCAGTAAAACAGTTCCTAAGAGAATGTCCCCAAGGACAATGTTTACCTTAGGAACAAGTATTCAACAAAATATTGGATTAGACAGACAAACCTTAACGGCTTTAATTGATTATAAATGGCAATACAACGAAAAAAAAACAATACAATTAGAAATATTCAACACTCAGTATGTACGTAATTTGAGAATTGGAAATTACTTTGACATATACAATTCAGAATATATTAAACTTAATTCTATCGCAAAAGAGTTTTTTAATGATCCAGATTACAATTTAGAGAGGCAGCAAGAGACCGTTTCATTTATGAGGGATGTTTTTAATAATACCAATTTTGAATCAACCAATCCAGATGCATACAAAGATAATTTGAATGTTTTTGATCGATACAATATTATTACATCTGACTTTTTAATTCCAACAATTGCATATTCAATTACCTACAATAACCAACAAGATTTTAGGGATAATAATTTTTCATTTTTAAAAATTAGAGTAGCTAATTCGGGAAATATTGGAGGTTTAATTTCTAACAAAAGAGATATTAATAATAGAAAAACTATTTTTAAAATTCCTTTAGCTCAATATTTTAAGACAGATATAGAATACAAGAAGTTTTGGGAAATAGATGATTCATCTGTATTTGGACTTAGAAGTTTTATTGGAGCAATTATCCCATACGATAATTCTGCAATACCATTTACAAAAAGTTATTTTGCAGGTGGATCAAATGATATTAGAGCATGGCAGACATACGATTTAGGACCAGGAAAAAGAAATTCCGGTTTGGAGTATAATATTGGTAGTTTAAAATTTTTAACAAGTGTAGAATATAGATTTGACATGTTTGGAAGTTTAAAAGGAGCATTATTTGTTGATGCAGGGAATATATGGGATATTACAAATTCTATTTTTGCAGAAGAAGATGCAAAATTTAATGGAATAAATTCGGTTAAAGATATAGCTGTTGGGTCTGGCTTTGGTTTGCGATACGATTTTAGCTTTTTAGTTTTTAGATTGGATCTTGGTTTTAAGATGCACGAACCTTATTTAGAGGGCAAGAGGTGGTTTAAAAATTACAACTTCTCAAATGCAGTTTATAATATTGGAATAAATTATCCTTTTTAAAAAATATTTTTATTTTTCCTACAACGATTTCGATGATTTTTAAACTCATCTGACTTAAAATCTTGTTCTAATATTTATATTTTGATTACTTTTGAACCCTAAATTCCAATCATTTAAAACAAAAAAAATGAGTCACAATATTAAACCAGGAGTTGCAACTGGTCAAGAAGTTCAAGCTATTTTTAAATTAGCCAAAGAAAAAGCATTTGCTTTACCAGCCGTAAACGTTGTAGGCTCAAATACTATCAATGCTGTATTGGAAACAGCTAAAGATTTAAATGCTCCTGTAATTATTCAGTTCTCAAATGGAGGTGCACAATTTAATGCAGGAAAAGGTTTATCTAACGAAAACCAAAAAGCAGCAATAGCTGGTGGTGTCGCGGGCGCTAAACATATTCATTTATTAGCGGAAGCATACGGAGTTCCTGTTATTTTACATACAGATCATTGTGCAAAAAAATTATTACCCTGGATTGATGGTTTACTAGATGCAAGTGAAGAGCATTTTGCCGCCACTGGGAAACCACTTTATAGTTCTCATATGATAGATTTATCTGAAGAACCTATTGAAGAAAATATTGAAATTTGCAAAACCTATTTAGCGCGTATGTCTAAAATGGGAATGACTTTAGAAATTGAGTTAGGAATCACCGGTGGAGAAGAAGATGGTGTAGATAATTCAGATATTGATGTTTCTAAATTATACACACAACCAGAAGAAGTTGCTTATGCATATGAAGAATTAATGAAGGTTAGTCCTCAATTCACAATAGCTGCAGCCTTTGGTAATGTTCATGGAGTTTACAAACCTGGAAATGTAAAATTAACTCCAAAAATCTTAAAAAACTCTCAAGAACATGTTTCTCAAAAACACAACCTTGCTCATAATACAATTGATTTTGTGTTTCATGGTGGATCAGGTTCTACCCTAGAAGAAATTAGAGAATCTATTGGCTATGGTGTTATTAAAATGAATATTGACACCGATTTACAATATGCTTTTACTGAAGGAATTCGGGATTATATGCAAGGAAAGTCGGATTATTTAGCAAACCAAATTGGAAATCCAGATGGTGCAGATCAGCCAAATAAAAAACATTATGATCCAAGAAAATGGTTACGCGAAGGGGAAGTTACCTTCAAAACTAGATTGAAAAAAGCTTTTGAGGACTTAAATAATGTAGATACATTATAGTAAGATCAGTTTTAAAATATATAAAGTCTGTTTAAAGATTGAATCGCAATTATAATTCAATCTTTAAACAGACTTTCTTTTTTATTGGAAAGTTACATATTATTCCATTAAATTTGTCAACTTTGTTTTGGGAGATATTTCCTTAAATTAATAATACAAAACAGACGACTAACTACTAGTATATGGCTTGGTTTAAAAGAAAAGAGAAAGGAATTAATACACCTACAGAAGCAAAAAAAGATACCCCAAAAGGCTTATGGTATAAGACTCCTAGCGGTAAAATAATAGATACTGAAGAATTAAAACGTAATCTATATGTAAGCCCAGAAGACGGCTATCATGTTAGAATAGGTAGTAAAGAATACTTTGAAATGCTTTTTGATGACAATAAATTCAAAGAATTAAATTCTAAAATTACGGCAAAAGATCCTCTTAAATTTGAAGACACAAAAAAATATCCGGATCGTTTAAAAGCTGCACAAGAAAAAACCAATCTAAAAGATGCTGTAAGAACAGCGGTAGGAAAATCTTTGGGCAAAGACATTGTAATTGCAGCAATGGACTTTTCTTTTATTGGAGGATCTATGGGAAGCGTCGTTGGAGAAAAAATTGCAAGAGCTATAGAGTATTCAATCCAAAAAAACCTTCCTTTTTTGATGATTTCAAAATCTGGAGGAGCAAGAATGATGGAAGCATCTTTGTCTTTAATGCAACTAGTAAAAACTTCAGCAAAATTAGCACAACTAGCAGAAGCAAAAATACCTTATATCTCCTTGTGTACTGACCCAACAACAGGAGGAACAACTGCTTCTTTTGCAATGTTGGGAGACATCAATATTGCAGAACCCAATGCTTTAATAGCTTTTGCTGGGCCAAGAGTTGTTAGAGATACAACAGGAAAAGATTTACCAGAGGGATTCCAGCGATCAGAATTTGTTTTAGAACATGGTTTCTTGGACGGAATTTACGAGAGAAAAAATCTAAAACAACAAATCAACTTATATATAGATTTAATACAAAATCAAACCATAAGAGCCTAATAAAAGCACGCCCTTATTTAGCACTACAATCTTCTCGCCTAGAACAAGTTACCCATAAGCTATGCTACTATTTATCGCTGTAAAATTTATAGGTTAGCATATAAAATAATTGTACATTTGCGTCTTCAATGAAAAAATCATTGATGTACATAAAAATCATTTAAATAATATTGGCATGTATTTGACAAAAGAAGTAAAAGAAACAATCTTCGAAAAACACGGTAATAGCAAAACTAATACTGGTTCAGCAGAAGGACAAATTGCATTATTCACGCACAGAATTAACCACTTAACAGGGCACTTAAAACAAAATCGTAAAGATTTTAACACGGAGCGTTCTTTAGTGAAAATGGTTGGAAAGCGAAGAAGTCTTTTAGACTACTTAAAGAAGAAAGATATCGCAAGATATCGTGCAATTATCAAAGAATTAGGAATTAGAAAATAATACCTACATAAAAGAGGTAGCTATATGCTACCTCTTTTAATTTTTACTTCCATTGGATTACAACAACACACAACAACACACACAACAAGAAAAGTTTAATTAAGAAACGAATTATTAAATTATGATTCCAAAAGTATTTAGAGAGGTCATAGACCTTGGAGATGGAAGGACCATCTCATTAGAAACCGGTAAATTAGCAAAACAAGCTCACGGTTCAGTTGTTGTTCAAATGGGAAAAGCAATGTTGTTATGTACAGTTGTATCTAACTACAAGCAAAGTCCTGTAGACTTTTTACCGTTAACGGTAGACTACAGAGAAAAATTTGCTGCAGCGGGTCGTTATCCTGGTGGGTTCTTTAAAAGAGAAGCAAGACCAAGTGATGGCGAAGTATTAACAATGCGTCTAGTAGACCGTGTTTTACGTCCGTTATTTCCAAAAGACTATCATTCAGAAGTACAAGTGATGATTCAATTGATGTCTCATGATGAAGACGTTATGCCAGATGCATTAGCAGGTTTAGCAGCTTCAGCAGCTATTCAATTAAGTGATTTTCCTTTTGAATGTCCTATCTCTGAAGCACGTGTTGCAAGAGTAAATGGAGAATTTGTAATTAACCCAAGTAGGGCTCAATTAGCAGATGCAGATATAGATATGATGATTGGCGCTTCTGCTGATTCAGTTATGATGGTAGAAGGTGAAATGGATGAATGTAGTGAAGAAGAAATGGCAGATGCTATTAAGTTTGCTCATGAGTCTATTAAAATTCAAATAGAAGCTCAGGTTCGTTTAGCAGAAGCTTTCGGTAAGAAAGAAGTTCGTGAATACCAGACAGCAGAGAAAAATGAAGAATTAGAAAAAAGAGTTCACGATTTAGCTTATGACAAATGTTATGCAATTGCTAAAAAAGGAACATCTAAAGCTGAAAGATCGGCTGCATTTTCTGAAGTAAAAGAAGATGTAAAAGCATCTTTTACAGAAGAAGAGATGGCAGAATTTGGTCATCTAGTAGGTGGTTATTATAGAAAAGCTGAAAAGGAGGCTGTTAGAGAATTAACCCTAGCTGAAGGAATTCGTTTAGATGGACGTAAAACTGATGAGATTAGACCAATTTGGTCAGAAATAGATTACTTACCATCAGTACATGGTTCGTCTATTTTTACTCGTGGAGAAACTCAAGCTTTAGCGACGGTTACTCTAGGAACTTCTAGAGATGCAAACAAAATAGACATGCCCTCTTATGAAGGTGAAGAAAAATTCTATTTGCACTATAACTTCCCTCCTTTTTGTACAGGTGAAGCAAGACCTCTAAGAGGAACTTCTAGAAGAGAAGTTGGTCATGGTAATTTAGCACAACGTGGATTAAAAGGGATGATTCCAGACGACTGTCCTTATACCGTAAGAGTTGTATCTGAAGTATTAGAATCTAATGGTTCATCTTCAATGGCTACAGTTTGTGCTGGGACAATGGCATTAATGGATGCAGGTGTGAAACTTACAAGACCTGTTTCTGGAATTGCAATGGGGTTAATCTCTGATGGAGATCGTTATGCAGTATTGTCTGATATTTTAGGTGATGAAGATCACCTAGGAGATATGGACTTTAAAGTTACTGGAACTTCTGAAGGAATTACTGCCTGTCAAATGGACATTAAAATTAAGGGATTGCCGTATGAAATTTTAGTAAATGCACTAAAACAAGCACGTGAAGGTCGTTTACATATTTTAGATAAAATTACAGAAACTATTGCTTCAGCAAACGAAGAAGTGAAAGCTCATGCTCCTAAAATGATTAACAGAAGAATTCCTAATGAATTAATTGGTGCATTTATTGGACCAGGTGGTAAACATATTCAGGAATTACAGAAAGAGACTGAAACTACTATTGTGATTACAGAAGACGCTGTTACCGAAGAAGGTATTATCGAAATTTTAGGAACAAAACCTGAAGGAATTGAAGCAGTTATTGCAAGAATAGAGTCTATGATGTTTAAACCTGAAAAAGGTTCTGTATATGAAGTAAAAGTAATTAAAATCTTAGATTTTGGTGCTGTTGTTGAATATATTGAAGCTCCTGGTAATGAAGTTTTACTTCACGTTAGTGAACTAGCTTGGGAACGTACAGACAATGTTTCTGATGTTGTTAAAATGGGAGATATACTAGATGTAAAATACTTTGGTTTAGATCCAAGAACAAGAAAAGAAAAAGTTTCTAGAAAAGCTATTTTAGCAAAACCAGAAGGATTTGTTGAAAGACCACCTAGAGATAATTCTCGTGGACGTGATAGTAGAGGGAGTAGAGACAACCGTGGACGTGATAATCGTAGAGATGATCGTAGAGACGACCGTAAACCTAGAGAAGATCGCAAACCTAGAGAAGAAGACAAGAAAGAAGAATAGACTCCTCTTTTTAGTTTATAAATTAAAAATCGCCAAAATATTTTTGGTGATTTTTTTTGTTTCAACACAATCAGTCTTCTTTTATTTAGTTTCTTTGTATATCAATAATGAAAATTCAACGTCTTACATATTTATCCCTTGGATCTAATCAAGGAGAAAAATTAAAAAACCTACAAAAAGCAATTTATGAGATTGCAGAGACAGTTGGTGCTATTCAAAAAATTTCTTCTATCTACAAAACAAGTTCCTGGGGATATGAAGGTGAAGATTTCTATAATATAAGTATCTCCGTTTCTACCTATTTACAACCAGAAAGCTTACTTGAAGAGCTTCTAACGATAGAATCTAAATTGGGTAGAGAAAGGAATAACTTACACGAATATACCGATAGAAAGATTGATATCGATATTTTATTATTTGATGATGAAATCATATTTTCAAGAAAAATTACCATTCCACATCCAAAAATGCTGGAAAGAAAGTTTGTCTTAGTTCCTTTGGTTGAAATTGCAAAAAACACTTCTCACCCAATAGAAAAAAAGCAACTATATGTTTGTTTAAATAACTGTAAAGACACTTCGTTAATTGAAAAAATTTCATCAAAATTAATAAGACCAATTCCCCTTACTGAAAAATATAACTACATAGCCGTTGAAGGAAACATCGGAGCAGGAAAAACTTCATTAGCTAGTTTAATGAGTGATGAGTTTAACGCTAGAGTTGTATTAGAACGATTTGCAGACAATCCGTTTCTTCCAAAATTTTATGAAGACAAAGAGCGTTTTGCTTTTCCTTTAGAAATGAGTTTTTTAGCAGATAGATATCAACAATTAAGTGACGATTTAGCACAATTTGATTTGTTTAAAAATTTCATTGTTTCTGATTACTATATTTTCAAATCATTAATTTTTGCTCAAGTAACACTACAAAAAGAGGAGTATGCTTTGTACAGAAAAATGTTTGACATTATGTACAAAGAAATTTCAAAGCCAGATTTATATATCTATTTATACCAGAATACAGATCGCCTTTTAGAAAACATTAAAAAAAGAGGGCGAGAATATGAACAAAATATTGAGGCTAGTTATCTACAAAAAATTCATGATGGATATCATAACTTTATTAAAACAGAGCAGCATCTAAATACACTAGTTATAGATGTCTCTGAACTAGACTTTGTTAATAGCCATGAAGATTACAAACAGATTTTAAAAAAGATAAACTTACATACCTCATCAATAATAACTTAATTTATTAATAAAATCTATAGTATACTGAAAGAGAAGAAAGTATTACTTCTTCAACTCAAGTTTTTCAGCAAAATAATCACAAAAATCTCTCATTGTTGCCGTCATTTTTTGATCGTCAGTTGCACGCTCAAAACTTGATGCCATAGAAACTAAGGTTTGATGAAAAAATTGTTTCATTTCATCAACAGGCATGTCTTTAGTCCAAAGATCCATTCGTAAAGTATCCTTTTTTTTATGATCCCAAACAGAAAGCATAATTGCTTTTGATGATTCGTTATCTATTCCTCCATCTTCAGCTGTCCAGCTTATGTTTTCAGGAATTTTATTATCATCTAATTCAACTGTAAACTCAATTTTTGAAGTATGTGCTATGGCCATTATTTTCTTGGTTTGTATTTAGAGTTTTTAAAAATTTCTTCTTCATCAATAGATAATAAGTCTTGTAAAGATACATCATTATTATCCATAAAGGAACGAACAATTTGCCACCCAATCCTTTGTCCAATGCGACCTGGGGACTTTCTATCTTCACTTAAATAAAATTTTGAAAAAGGAGCATCTTCCAGAAACCTCTTGTTCAAGTTAGTATCAGTACTGTACAATAAATTATTCTCTATAAAGTATTTCCAAACTTGCTCTTCATTGGCTAATGCCCAGTTAAATTTCTCATTAGTATAGCCTATTTTTATTGCGTCTGGCTTAGATGGCAAGTAAAGATCTAGCAGATATAATTTTTTACCTTCATAAATCATTTTTGATAAAAAAGACCTGTTATTAAATGGTCTTAGTTTAGATTCTACGATCTTGGCAGCAACATCAACAACAATTCTTTTATGGATGTTATTTTGTTTTATATAAGATGGATAATCATTATAATACGGATGGTCTTTCCCCAGATATACATCCAAAGAAATAAGAATTAAAGGATCTGTATATACAACTCTGAACTCATAATCTATATTACTTAAAACAGTAATCACATCTGGAGAATTAAATGTTGGATGATAGTAAGTTACATGTTTGAATAAGTCTAATAATTCAGTCTCTGTTGCAGAAAAATCTTTATATAGTTTTTGAGTTTCATTATATAATTCTTGTTCATCCTTATCTTGAATTTTTGCAATCCAAACACTGTCTGGAATGTTAGAAGGGAAAAGTAACGGATATTTATTCTTCAATTCATTTAAATTTTCTCCTTTATTACCATAAAAATCTTGTTCAAATCTAAAAATCATAAAATCTGCTTCTATAACTGAAGTATCTATATTGTTTTTGACATCTTTTTGACAAGAATTGAAAAACAAAAGAAGAAAGAAGAATAAGAAATAATTTCGCATATGCTTTGTATCTTAGCTATGTATTAAGAACGTCAAAAATACTAAAATAGTTTTCTATGCAAGTTGAAAAAGTTACACAATATATAATATCATGGTTAAAAGAGTATGCTTCAAATGCTGGTGTTAAAGGTTTTGTCATTGGTGTTTCTGGTGGAATAGACTCTGCCGTTACATCTACATTATGTGCAAAAACTGGCCTGCCTACATTGTGTTTGGAAATGCCAATACATCAAGAAGAAAGTCAAGTAAATAGAGCAACACACCATATTTCTTCACTTCAAGAACGTTTTAAAAATGTATCTACGAACCAAGTAAACTTAACTCCTGTTTTTGACAGTCTCGTAAAAGCAGTGCCAGCAGTTGAAAACGAAGATGATCGTTTTATGAGTTTGGCGAATACAAGGGCTAGATTACGCATGACTAGCTTATATTATTTTGCTGGTTTAGATAATTTATTAGTTGCAGGAACTGGAAATAAGGTTGAAGATTTTGGTGTTGGATTTTACACCAAATATGGAGACGGCGGAGTAGATCTAAGTCCAATTGCCGATTTAATGAAATCTGAAGTATACGCAATTGCTAGTTATTTAGGGGTAGATGAAGAAATTCAAAAAGCTCCTCCAACAGACGGCTTATGGGGAGATGACAGAACTGACGAAGATCAATTAGGAGCTAGTTATGATGAACTAGAATGGGCAATGAATACTGAAAAAATGGGTAAAAAAGTACACGATTTTACTGAAAGACAAAAAGAGGTATATGAAATCTATCTTAAATTTAATAGTGCTAATCAGCACAAAATGAACCCAATACCTGTTTGCTTAATCCCAAAAAAATTACAATAACCTAGCAGATTTTAATGTTTTTTTTGCCTGCACTAGATTTCTACGTCTTTGACCTTTTGAAATTTCTAAAGGAGCTGTTAGTATTAAAAATAATGATTTTGTTAAAAGTTTAATTTTTTTCATAGGGGTAATTTTTTTTAAGCTTATATATTAAAGGTGCTTAAAACTAAAAAAAGTTGCGTTACAATTTTTAAAAAAAATTATATATCTAGACTACTCTCATCAATTTACTATACAGTCGTTTTTTTAATTCAGTGTAGTTCTGAATCATTTCTAAATCAACATTCTCTAGAGTAGTTTCTTGACTAGGATTAATAAGTTCTTGAATTTTTTTATCTATGAGAATTCTTCTTAGATTTAAAATTGCATCGGTAACAAGTTTAGACAAAATCTCTTCTGGTTCTGTAACAAAGATGTTTTTTCGTTCCCAATCACTCAACGAATATTTCTCGTCATCCATTAAAATAGAGGTCACTATTGAAGAAATATTAGTATTTGGATGGTTAATAAACGCCTCCGTTTCAATTTTATCTTCTTGATTTAATTGATGAATCATTTCATAATAAATACTCTGAAAAATTTCATTCGAGAACTCTATTTCATCATCTTGAAGATTCAAATACAGTTCTTTCGAAACCTGATTTGTATATTTTTCTTTTTCTACATGTATATTTCCTTCTTCATCTTCAACCTCTATAAAATCTACAAAATCTGTTTCTTGATTTCCAAATAATAATAAAATTCTGATAATTTCTCTTTCTAAAATAAATAAGGAATCTACTTCTTTTAATTGTTCAGTTTGCTTTTTTACAACTTCAAATGATTGTTTTTCTTTTTGCTGAGTTTTATTGAAGTCTTTAGTATTCTTAGTTATTAACTGTGCTAATTCACTAAATAAAACTCGTTCTGAAATCTCCATAATACGAGAGCACTCTTGCACATATACTTCTCGTTGAATACTATCCGGAATTTTAGAAATACTTGTAACTATATCGCGAATTAACCCTGCTTTTTTCACCGGATCGTTACTCGCTTCTTTCATTAGAAGTGATACTTTAAAGTTGATAAAGTCTTGCGCAGATTCTTCTAAATATTCTTTTAATGCAACTTCAGAGTGTTTTTTGGCAAAACTATCTGGATCTTCTCCGTCTGGAAATGTAACAACTTTTACATTCATCCCTTGCTCTAGGATTAAATCTATTCCTCTAATAGATGCTCTAATTCCAGCTGCATCACCATCAAATAAAACCGTGATATTCTTTGTGAGCCTATTAACCAACCTGATCTGATCTGAAGTTAATGCAGTTCCAGACGATGCAACAACATTCTCAATACCAGATTGATAAAAAGAGATAACGTCAGTATATCCTTCTACCAAAAAACAGTTATCTTGTTTGGCTATTTCTTTTTTTGATTGATATATTCCATAAAGAATTTTACTCTTATGATAGATGTCACTTTCAGGTGAATTAACATATTTAGCCGTCTTTTTGTCACTAGATAACGTTCTACCTCCAAAACCTAAAATACGTCCAGACATACTGTGTATTGGAAACATTACACGACCTTTAAAACGGTCAAATTGTTTGTTTTCTCTAACGATAGTGACTCCTGTACTTGCTAAGTATTTTATATCATAGCCTTTTTTTAACGCTTCGTTTGTAAAAGAATCCCAGGTATCTAAACAATAACCTAAATCAAATTTTTTGATGATGTCTTCTCTAAAGCCTCTTTCTTTAAAATAGGAAAGCCCTATTGCTTTTCCTTGAGAAGTATTTAATAAAACATTATGAAAATATTCTTTTGCAAAATTTGATACCAAAAACATACTTTCTCGTTCATTTATTTGCTCTTTCTCTTGGTCTGACTGAACCGTCTCTTCTATTTCTATATTGTATTTTTTTGCAAGAAACTTAATGGCTTCTGGATATGAATAATGCTCATGTTCCATTAAGAAAGATACAGCATTACCTCCTTTACCTGTACTAAAGTCTTTCCAGATTTGTTTTACTGGAGACACCATAAATGAAGGTGATTTTTCATCAGTAAAGGGGCTGAGCCCCTTAAAGTTACTTCCAGCTTTTTTTAATTGTACAAACTCGCCGATTACCTCCTCTACACGGGCAGTTTCAAAAACTCGATCTATGGTGCTTCTAGATATCATTTAAAATAGTTATGAAAAGGTGAAAAACAAATATAGTAATAAGATGTTCGAATGATTTGTTATTGTATTTAAATTAAAAAACCTCACTAATTTTTTGTAGTGAGGTTTTTATTATAATCACCAAAGATATTAAGAAGCTGCTCTTAATTTCTTTAAGGTAGTTTTTGTCATTTTTTGTTCAGCATAATCCTTTGATACAACGAGTTGCTTTTCATCAGAACTAGGCAATTCAAACATTGCATCTGTAAGAATGGCCTCACAAAGTGAGCGCAATCCTCTTGCACCTAATTTATATTCTACAGCCTTCCCTACAATATAATTTAATGCATCTTCTTCAACAGTAAAAACGACATCATCCATTGAGAAAAGTTTCTCATATTGTTTAATAATTGAATTCTTTGGCTCTGTTAAAATAGCTCTTAACGTCTCTGCATCTAGCGGATTCATATAACTTAATACAGGAAGACGACCAATAATTTCGGGTATTAACCCGAATGATTTTAAATCTGATGGAATGATATATTGTAACAGATTTTCCTCATCAATTTTATCTTCTTCCATAGAAGCACTAAAACCTACAGCTTGCATGTTTAGGCGTTTACTAATCATTTTATCAATTCCTGAAAAAGCACCACCAGCAATAAATAAGATATCTTTTGTATTGATTTCTATAAATTTCTGTTCGGGATGTTTCCTTCCTCCTTTTGGAGCAACATTCACTACAGAGCCTTCTAACAATTTCAACAATGCTTGTTGTACACCTTCTCCAGAAACATCTCTTGTGATAGATGGATTGTCTCCTTTACGAGCAATTTTATCTATTTCGTCAATAAAAACAATTCCTCTTTCTGCTTTTGCAACATCGTAATCTGCAGCTTGCAGCAATCTACTTAAAATACTTTCTACATCTTCACCAACGTAACCTGCTTGGGTTAGTACAGTAGCATCTACAATAGAAAAAGGAACATTTAACATTTTTGCAATACTACGCGCTATCAATGTTTTTCCTGTTCCAGTTTCACCAACCAAAACAATATTGCTTTTTTCAATTTCAACCTCGTTTTCATCACTTACCTGAGTAAGCCTTTTGTAGTGATTGTAAACGGCAACAGACATTGCTTTTTTTGTATCATCCTGGCCAATTACATATTGATCTAAAAAGGTTTTAATTTCTAGAGGTTTCTTGAGAAGAATTTCTTTAGCTAAAGTTCCTGTTGTAACTTCTGTAATTTCTTCTTCTACAATACCATGAGCTTGTTCAATACATTTGTCACAAATATGTGCATCCATTCCAGCAATTAATAAATCTGTTTCAGATTTTTTACGCCCACAGAATGAGCATTCTAAATTTTCTTCTTTTGCCATTACTTTTTTACTGTTATAATGATACCCATTCTGATTATTTTCTTACTAAAACTTCATCAATCATACCATATGTCTTTGCTTCATCTGCTTTCATCCAATAATCTCTATCAGAATCATCATGTACTTTTTCTACAGTTTGACCAGAATGTTTTGCAATAATTTGATATAATTCATCTTTTAACTTCATTATTTCACGTGCAGTAATTTCAATGTCTGATGCCTGACCTTGAGCTCCTCCAAGTGGTTGATGAATCATCACTCTAGAATGAGGTAAAGCGGAGCGTTTTCCTTTTTCTCCTGCACACATTAAAACCGCTCCCATAGAAGCTGCCATTCCTGTACAGATTGTTGCTACATCTGGCTTTATAAATTGCATGGTATCATAAATACCTAGACCTGCGTATACACCTCCTCCAGGTGAATTGATATATATAGAAATGTCTTTTGATGAATCTACACTTTCTAAAAATAATAACTGAGCTTGAATAATGTTAGCTACTTGATCATTAATTCCTGTTCCTAGAAAGATAATTCTATCCATCATTAAACGAGAAAAAACATCCATTGATACAGCATTTAGCTGACGTTCTTCAATAATATTCGGAGTCATATTGGTAATTAGCTGATTGTAGTAGGTGCTACTAATTCCTTGATGTTTTGTTGCGTATTTTTCGAATTCTCTTCCGTAATCCATTGATTTATTTTTTAAAAAATTATAATTGTAAAGATAGGAACTATAGATGAATAATTATGAAACTATCTAGAGCTAAAAAAACTCCTCTTTTACAAGAGAAGTTTTCTTTTTTATCTGTATAAATTTCTATTTATAAACCTCTTTTATAAATCCTTCATAGGTGACTTTTTTTGTTTTGAAAGTCATTTTTTCTTTGTAAAAAGTCATTAATTTTTGACTTAACAGTTGATCTTGTAATTTTTTAGCTTCTTCTTGATTTGCTAGAATTCTATTAGCAATATCATCAAGTTCAGCATCTTCTGGATTCATGTTTCCAAACTGTGCCATTTGACTTCTTATAAATCCTTTTGCATACTCTCTAAGCTCTTCATAATCCAACTTTATATCATTGTCTTTTATGATTTTTTCTTGAATTAATTGATAACGTAATCCTTTTTCAGATTTGTTATATTCTTCGATAGCTTGCTCAGGAGTCAATTCTTTTTCTCCTGCAGTTGCCAACCATTTTTGCAAAAATTCTGCTGGTAAATCAAAACTTGTATTGTCTATTAAATATTCAGTAACTGAATTTAATAATTGTTGATCTGCTTGTTGTTGAAATTGCTTTTCTGCATCATCCTGTATCTTTTTTCTTAATTCTGAGACTGTTTTCACACTTCCGTCAGTAAACAATTTATCAAATAATTCTTGATCTAAATCAGCTAATTCAATTTCTGTGGTTTCTTCAATTGTAAAAGATACTTCAATATCTAATCCATGAATTTGTTCATGAGAAAGACCTAAGGCACCCTCTAACTTATGATCATCAGAAAATAATCCTTTTGTTTTTAACTCAATAACATCTCCGACTTTATTTCCTACAAAATTTTTTAAGTTTGCATTTCCTTTTAAATCTGAAAGATTAATAGTGGATTTGTTCTCAATCTGTTGTTCTTCATTTACAAAAGTTCCAGTGACTTTGGTGCTATCTTTGATAACCTCAACAGCTGACATTTTTCCATAACGAGATTGTAAGTTTTCTACTTCTTTGTCTATCAAAGCATCATCAGCAGAAATAACATACTGAGTTACTTTCTTTTTAGACGTTAGGTCTACTTCAAATTGAGGAGCTAATCCTAATTCAAACTCAAAAGAAAATGTTTCGGTGTCCCATGAGAAACCTTCTTGAATTCTAGGGATTGGATTCCCTAAAATATCTATTTTTTCTTCTGTTAAAAACTTATTCAATGAATCTTGTAGAAGCTTATTTACTTCATCAATCATGACAGATTTTCCATATTGTTTTTTAATCATACCCATAGGAACATGACCTTTTCTAAATCCCGGTATATCAGATTTTTTACGATAATCCACTAAAATCTGATCAACTTTTGCCTGGTAATCATCAGCAACGATAGCTACCTTTACAACTGCATTTAATGCATCAATATCTTCTTTTATAATATTCATTGTCGTCTTCTATTCTAAAAAATTGAGTGCAAAATTACGGCTTTTTCTTAATTCTAACAAAGTTTAAACACTTCAATTTCAGGTCAGTTATAAAGCATCAATCTAGTTAATGTTGCTTTTTAACTTTCTTCATTTGTTTTTCTTTCTAGTTCTTCTTGAAATTCTTCCATAACAGGTTTTACAGTACTTTCAGGTATATCTGACACTTTGATATACATCAATCCATCAACGGCATTGTTAAATTTTGGATCTACATTAAATGCTACCAACCTTGCATTTTGTTTTACATATTTTTTTATTAAAACTGGAATTCTTAATGCTCCTGGTTCTATTTCATCAATTACCTTATCAAACTTTTGCATATCAGCTTTAGTTGCATCAAATACAAAGTCTTTATCAGCATCTTTAAGTTTTACCTTAAATTCTTTTTTAGGTTGGATGTATTGTGCAATGTATGGATCATAATAATGAGATTTCATAAACTCTATCATCAAAGATTTAGAAAAATCTGAGAACTGATTACTGATACTAACACCACCCATCAAATATTTATATTCTGGATATCGTATAGTAATATGGACAATTCCTTTCCATAATAAGAAAAGAGGCATAGGTTTTTGTTGATATTCTTTAATAACAAATGCTCTACCCATTTCTATCGTTTTTTCCATCATCCCATGTAATTCAGGCTCTAATCGAAATAAAGTTTGAATGTAAAAACCTTTGATACCATATTTTTTATAAATATCTTTTCCAAGACCCATTCTATAAGCGCCAGCAAGAGCATTTTCTTTCTGATCCCATAGAAATAAATGATGGTAATATTCATCAAACTTATCAAGATCTATAGACTTATTTGTTCCTTCTCCAATATCTCTAAAGGTAATTTCCCTTAGTCTTCCAATCTCATCTAATAGGTTCGGAATTTCATTTGCTGGTGCAAAAAAGACTTCATAATTTTTGCTTTCTGATAATTTATTTCCATTTTTTCTTAAATAGGCTACTTCTTTAATGAAATTTTGGATATTTTTTTGAGAAGTGATTTTTTTTGGAGGAATAGGAATCTTTAAATTTTGAGTAGAGAGAATCTTTTGCGGCTTTTTTTCAAATGGATTTGCCAACATGTATGTTTTCTTTCTTATAAATTTATAAAAAGAAGTAATGTCTTTAAACTCTTGTTGATCTTTTACAGAAATTGGTTTTCCTATTCTTACCTTTATAACTCTATTTTTTTGGGATAATAACTCAGAGGGTAATTTAGCAGTTCTAAACATATCACTGATTTTTGATAGCATATAAAACAGTCGACTATTTTTGGCATGAAAGTAAATTGGTATTACTGGTACTTCAGCTTTTTTTATCAACTTAACTGCTCCCAACTCCCAGGGTTTATCAACCATTAACTTTCCGTCTCTGTAAGTAGATACCTCTCCTGCAGGAAAAATACCTAGTGGGTTTCCGTCTTTTAAATGTTGTAACGAGCTTTTCAAGCCTAAAAGACTAGATTTTAAATCCTTGTGATTCTCGAACGGATTCACAGGCATTACATATGGTTTTAATGGTGTAATTCTATGTAGTAAAAAATTTGCAATTATTTTATAATCTGGCCTATGCTCTAACAACAATTTTAATAAAAGAATTCCATCTATCCCACCCAAAGGATGGTTTGAAACAGTGATAAAAGCACCACTTTTAGGGATTCTCTTTAAATCTTCTTCAGGAATTTCAAACTCAATCTGAAACTCATTTAAGATAGCATTTAAAAAAGGCAAATCTTTTTTATCTTTATGTTTTTTATAAATTTTATTTACCTTAGAAATTCTTAGTAACCTTAATAAAATCCAACCGACAAAAGTTCCAATAAAACCAAATTTATCGGTACCAATTACTTTAGCAATTTCTTTAGATGTTACCAGCTCCATAAATGAAAAATTCGCTTATTTACAAACATAACCAAAAAAATAAAATAGTGCTCATTTATTTTTTTTGAATTATAATTTGTGCTGTGTTTTTATTTATTTGAGATAAGATAGAACTTCCTAAATTATGGATTTCATTTAGTGAGTTTTTTGTAAAATGTCTCACTGTGTACAAATCAACGCCCTTTATAAAAGACACTTTAAAGATAAATTTAATTTCATCATAAAATTGATCAAAGTGATTGAAATTATTATCTACACAAACAGAAAAACTAATGGCAGAATTCTGAATTAAATTAACTCTTAATTGGTATTTATGTAACAATTTAAAGATGTCACTAATATTTTCTTCAACCATAAAAGAGAAGTCTCGTGTAGATATAGAAATTAATACTTGATTTTTCTTTACAATAAAACATGGAACTATGGGCTCTATAGTTATACCACTGCTAACTTTGGTTCCTGGTGAATTAAAATCATTAAATGATCTTACGTATAAAGGAATCTGTTTATTTTGAATAGGTTTAATTGTTTTTGGATGAATTACTGAAGCACCATAAAATGCCATTTCTATAGTTTCTTCGTAAGAGATCTTATTGAGCAATTGCGTCTCTTTAAATTCTCTTGGGTCTGCATTTAATACCCCAAGAACATCTTTCCATATTGTAACATTTGTAGCATCAAGACAATATGCGAAAATTCCTGCTGTATAATCAGAACCTTCTCTTCCTAAAGTAGTTGTATTTCCGTTGGAGTCGCTTCCAATAAACCCTTGAACTATTGTTAATTTTGAGGAAGCTATATATGTTTTAATACGCTGTTCTGTTTCTTTCCAGTTTACGGAAGCATCTCTAAAAACAGCATCTGTTATTACAAGTTCTCTAACATCTTTCCAATTATTATCTATTCCAAACTCATTCAAGTAATCACTAACTATTATAGTTGACAATAATTCTCCATAACTAACTATTTGATCATATAAATAATCATATTCTTTAGATGTATTTTCTGCAAGAAAATGAATCATTTCTCCAAATAATATGGTTACTTTTTGATGTATCTTATGATCATCTTGAAAAAGATTGCTGATTATTTTTGTGTGAAAATTAATCGTAAAATCAATGGATTCTGTTAGTTTATCTTGATCATTATTAATAGATGCATTTATGATATTTTCAAATGCATTGGTCATTTTACCCATTGCAGAAATAACTAACAAGCAGTTACTTGCCCCTTCTTGCTGTAGGATATAAGCAACATTTTTAACACCTAGAGCGTCCTTGATAGAGGCACCACCGAATTTATAAACTTTCATTTTAATTATTTAGAATAAATTTCTCTAAATTTTCTTTATTCATTTGAACTACAGACCAGTCATTTAAATAAGTTGCACCAGTACTTTTATAGAAATCAATTGCGTTGGTATTCCAATCTATAACCTCCCAAGAAACTCTATTAAAATTATTATCGTATGCATATTTTAAAACGGCCGAATATAGAGCTTTCCCTGCACCAATTTTTTGTTTGTTTTTTGTGACTATTAAATCCTCTAGATGAATTGTACGACCCTTCCAAGTAGAATAACGTTCGTAAAATAGGGCAATTCCTATAATTTTATTGTCTTGTTCAGCAACAAATACTTTAAACATAGACTTTTCAGAAAAACCATCTCGCACTAGATCTGCTAATGTAATTTCTACGGCATCTGGTTCTTTTTCAAAAACTGCCAATTCTATAATTAAATCTAAAACGGATGGCATGTCTTTTTTTTCGCCTAATCTTATGTTAAAACTCATAACCTAAAAATTTTCATCAAAGATAGTTTTTTTGAAATCAGCTCAAAAAAATTAGTTGTTTTATACAGCTATATTTTATTTGTTTAAAAATATTAAAATGTTTTTATATTGATTGATAAAATGAATTACGAAATCGTTGTAGTTGTTTCAAAAATTAGCATCTTTGCATAAAAAATAAAAATTTATATGGCTAGTAAAAATCAAACACTTGGAGAATTTATAATTGAAAATCAATCTTCGTTTAAATATACATCAGGAGAATTATCTAGATTAATTAACTCTATTCGTCTTGCTGCAAAAGTGGTTAATCATGAGGTAAATAAAGCGGGGCTAGTTGATATTATTGGTACTGCAGGTGATACCAATATCCAAGGTGAAGATCAACAAAAACTAGATGTATATGCCAATGAAAAATTTATACAAACTCTAACAAACAGAAATATTGTTTGCGGGATTGCTAGTGAAGAAGAAGACGATTTTATTACAATAAATAGTCAAGATGAAAATCATCAAAATAAATATATTGTCTTAATTGATCCATTAGATGGTTCTTCAAATATAGATGTAAATGTTTCTGTTGGTACTATTTTTTCTGTTTATAGACGTATTACTCCTGTTGGAACTCCTGTTCAATTAAAAGATTTTTTACAAAAAGGAAATCAGCAAGTTGCTGCTGGTTATATTGTTTATGGAACCTCCACCATGTTGGTGTATACTACAGGAGATGGTGTAAATGGGTTTACCTTAAACCCTGCAATAGGAAGTTATTATTTATCGCATCCTGATATGCAGTTTCCTGAAAACGGAACGATCTACTCTGTAAACGAAGGAAATTATATTCATTTTCCGCAGGGAATTAAAAACTACATAAAATATTGCCAAGAAGAAGAAGGAAATAGGCCCTATACCAGTAGGTATATTGGATCATTAGTTTCTGATTTTCATAGGAATATGATTAAGGGGGGGATTTATATGTACCCAAAAAGTTCTAAGAACTCAAATGGTAAACTTCGTTTATTATACGAATGCAATCCAATGGCTTTTATAGCAGAACAAGCAAATGGTAAAGCTAGTGACGGTTTTACCAGAATTATGGATATTGAACCTAGAGAACTTCACCAGCGTGTTCCTTTTATCTGTGGAAGTAAGAGCATGGTCAACAAAGCTGAAGATTTTATGACAGCAGCTACATAACCTTTCTTTATACTGTTATCAATTATCGGAAAGTGAAGTTCTTGTCTGCATCATTATTAATGGTTAAATTTGTAGAAGTTATTAATTAAGAACACTTAAAAAATTAAAAAATATGGCTTTCGAATTACCAGAATTAGGATATGCATATGACGCATTAGAACCTAATATAGATGCAAGGACTATGGAAATACACCATAGCAAACACCATAACGGATACACTACAAAATTAAATGGCGCAATTGCTGGAACAGATTTAGAAACATCATCTATAGAAAACATCTTAGGAAACTTAGATATGAATAATGGGGCTGTTAGAAATAATGGTGGTGGTTTTTACAATCATTCTTTGTTTTGGTCTGTAATGAATCCTAACAATTCAGGAGAATTAACAGGAGTCTTAAAAGAGGCTATCATGAATGAATTTGGTTCTTTTGATGCTTTTAAAGATGCTTTTTCTAACGCAGCAGCAACTCAGTTTGGTTCTGGTTGGGCTTGGTTATGTGTTCATCCTGGTGGAAAAGTAGAAGTTTGTTCTACTCCAAACCAAGACAACCCATTAATGCCTGGTGTTACTTGTGGCGGAACTCCAATACTAGGAATTGATGTTTGGGAGCATGCTTACTATTTAAACTATCAGAATAGACGTCCAGACTATATCAATGCATTTTTTAATGTAATCAACTGGAATGAAGTTGCTAGTAGATATGCAGCCAATAAATAAGATTTTTTTAATCATATCTTTATCAAAAAGCACCCAATTGGGTGCTTTTTTATATCTGTAGTTATTTTTTTAATAAGCTCTCTTATTATTTCCTTCATAAAAATTAATAAATGCCTCATTTACAACTCTATGCCCACCATCTGTTGGATAGTCTCCTGTAAAATACCAATCACCTAAATTATCTGGACACGCTTTGTGTAAATTATTAACTGATTGATAAATAACCTCAACTTCAGCATTTATATCGTTTGTTTTTAGCATTTGAGCAATTTTTTCGGAAACTTGTTCTGTAGTAAATGGTGTGTAAATTTCTTTTACATAATTAATAATTTCAGCATCTTCCTTTTCTCGTTGATCAATTGCTTTTTTATACACTATATCTACAATATGATATTGATTTGTTTCTTTTAATAATTCTAAAGCTGCTTTAAAGGCAATAAAGTCCTCAATTCTTGCCATATCAATTCCATAACAATCTGGATAACGAATCTGTGGTGCTGAGGAAACTACCACAATTTTCTTAGGACTTAACCTGTCTAGAATTTTAATGATGCTTTTCTTTAAGGTGGTACCTCTAACAATACTATCATCAATAATAACCAAGTTATCGGTAGGTTTTACAACTCCGTAGGTAACATCATAGACATGTGCTACCAAATCATCTCTGCTACTATCATCAGCAATAAACGTTCTTAGTTTAGCATCTTTAATTGCTATTTTTTCAAAACGTGGTCTTTCTGATAAAATTTCTGTTACTCTTTGAGCTGATAATGATTTCCCTCCAGATAATATTTTTGTAGTTTTTTGTTCGTTTAGGATATCTTCTGCAGCTTCAGTCATTCCATAAAAAGAGGTTTCTGCAGTATTTGGTATAAATGAAAAAACACTGTTAGAAATATCATTATCTATAGATTTTAATATTTGAGGAAAAACAAATTTTCCCAAATTTTTACGTTCTTGATATATAGAAGCATCACTTCCTCTAGAAAAGTAAATACGCTCAAATGAACATGATTTTTTTTCTCTAGGCTCCAATACTTTTTTAATAGATGTAACACCACTCTTTTTTATAATAAGTGCATGACCTCTTTCCAATTCTTGAACATCTTCAATAGCTACATTAAATACTGTCTGAATTACGGGTCTTTCTGAGGCTACAACAACAACCTCATCGTCTTCAAAGAAATAAGTAGGTCTAATTCCGTTTGGATCTCTTAAAACAAATGCATCTCCGTGACCCACTAAACCCGCCATGGCATAACCACCATCCCAGTTTTTAGAAGATCTTCTTAAGACGTTCTGTAAATCTAAATTTTCTTCAATAAATGGTGAAGCATCTTTTTTATTAAATCCTTTTTCTTTAGCTTCTAAATATAATTTGGAAACTTCCTCCTCTAAAAAATGCCCTATTTTTTCCAAGACTGTTACCGTGTCTGTGAACTCTTTTGGGTGTTGACCTAATTCAACCAATTCTTCTAATAACTGTTTAGAGTTGGTCATATTAAAATTACCTGCAACAATTAAATTTTGATGTTTCCAATTACTTTGACGAAGAAATGGATGCACACTTTCTATACTATTTTTTCCAAAAGTACCATAACGAACATGTCCTAAAAATAAATTGCCTACGTAAGGTAAATTTTCTTCTTGCCAAGCAACATCATCTAATTTATCTTGGTTCTTTTCTAGAACACCATTTAACCGTTCATTTATTTGAGCAAAAATATCTTGTATTGGTTGAGACTTATTAGATCTTACTCTACTAATATACCTTGTTCCTGGCGAAATGTTAAATTTCACACTTGCAAAACCTGCACCATCTTGACCTCTATTGTGCTGTTTTTCCATTAACAAATACATTTTATTAATTCCGTAAAAAGCAGAACCGTATTTGTCTTTATAAAATTGTAATGGTTTTTTTAATCGTACTAAAGCAATTCCACATTCATGTTTAATAGCGTCGCTCATAGTTTGGTCATGTTATTTAAAATAAAAAAATCCGCGCAGAGGCGGATGTTGTTTTATACTAATTTAATATCGAACTGTGTTAATTCTTTAAAAATTTTTAATCTGTCTTGGACTTCATTATTATGTAAGTCTTGCATTCGTTCTGTTCCAAATTTCTCTACACAAAAGGAGGCTAAATTTGATCCATAAATAACAGCTCTTTTCATATTTTCAAAAGAGATGTCTTCTGTTTTGGCTAGATATCCAGAAAATCCTCCTGCAAATGTATCTCCAGCTCCTGTTGGATCAAAAACTTCTGCTAATGGTAATGCTGGTGCATAAAACATTTTTCCTTCGTTAAATAACAAAGCTCCATGTTCTCCTTTTTTAATAACTACATATTTAGGGCCCATTTCATGAATCTTTTTTGCAGCATTCACCAAGGAATATTCACCGCTTAATTGACGAGCCTCTTCATCATTAATTGTAATTACATCTACTCTTTTTAAAACTGAATACAAATCTTCTAGAGCAGCATCCATCCAAAAATTCATAGTATCTAAAATAACTAATTTTGGTTTTTTATCCAGTTGATCTAACACCGAATTTTGTGTTAATGGATGTAAATTACCAAGCATAACAATTGATGCATCTTTAAATGCTTTTGGAACCACTGGGACAAAATCTGCTAACACATTTAACTCGGTGACTAAGGTATCTCTTGAATTCATATCATTATGATATTTTCCACTCCAAAAAAATGTTTTCCCATCTTTTACAATTTCAACACCCTCCGTATTAATACCTCTTTCATTCATCATATCTAAATATGATTGAGGGAAATCTCCACCAACAACAGAAACAACACCGGTTTGTACTCCAAACTGTGACGCAGCTAAACCAACAAAAGTACCTGAACCTCCTAAAATTTTATCTGTTTTGCCAAACGGAGTTTCTATGGCATCAAATGCAACAGTTCCAACTGCTAATAGTTTACTCATTTCTTGTTTTTTTACCGTAAATTTGTATGGGGATATACAATCGTTTCTAAGAGTTCAAAAATAAGTTTTAAAAATGACAATTAAAGAAATACAAGAAGAAATAATTGAGGAGTTTGATCTATTTGATGATTGGATGGAGCGGTATGAATATCTTATAGAAATAGGTAAGTCACTTCCAATTATTGACCAACAATACAAACTAGATGAAAACATTATTAAAGGATGTCAATCTAAAGTTTGGCTATATTCTAAAATGAATGGTTCTAAAATTGATTTTAGCGCAGATAGTGACGCTATTCTAACTAAAGGACTAGTAGCTTTGCTATTACGCGTCTTTACAGATCAAACACCTAAAGATATCTTGGCGGCAGACACTCTTTTTATCGATGAGATTGGACTTAAAGAACATTTGTCACCAACCAGAGCAAATGGACTGGTTTCAATGCTCAAACAAATAAAACTATATGCCATAGCCCAACAAGCAAATACCTCTAATTAATCGTATCTTTGTAAAGCAAAAATTTTAAAATGACAGAAGAAGTAGTTCAAGAAATAGGAGATAAAATAGTAGGTGTTTTAAAGACAATTTACGACCCTGAAATTCCTGTAGACATTTATGAATTAGGATTAATTTACGATGTTTTTGTGAATGAAAAAAATGATGCAAAAATACTGATGACATTGACATCGCCTAACTGCCCTGTTGCTGAAAGTCTTCCTGTAGAAATTGAAGATAAAGTAAAATCTTTAAAAGAGATCAACAACGCTGAAGTTGAAATTACTTTTGATCCTACTTGGACACAAGAAATGATGAGTGACGAAGCAAAACTAGAACTAGGAATGTTGTAAAAAAACATTCAATCTACCATAAATAACACCTTAAGATGTCTGACGAAATTGTTAATAAAATTTCAAACAGTAAGCTCGTTAATATTGATTTAGAAGAATTCTATCCTGAAGGAGAGCGAGTACTTTTTGACATTAAAGACTGGTTATTTAATGGTATCATCTTAAAGGAAAAAGATTTTAGAACATCTGTGAAAAATCACAATTGGTCTCAGTACAATAACGCTTATGTAGCTCTTTCATGTTCCGAAGATGCTATAATTCCTTCTTGGGCCTACTTATTACTAGCATCAGAATTGGCTGCTTTTGCAAAAAAAGTTATTGTAGGCAATTTAGAGCTTCTAGAAACAGTCTTGTTTCAAGAGGTGATACAAAATTTAAATATTGACCTATTTAAAGACAAACCAATTATCATTAAAGGTTGCGCACACAAACCAATACCACCATCTGCTTTTTCCATGCTAATTCTCAAACTACAACCTATTGCAACATCTATAATGTATGGCGAGGCTTGTTCTACAGTTCCTCTGTATAAAAGAAGAAAATAATTTTTGTATTTTTATTAAAAAATAAAATTTAAGCTAATGAAAAGAATATTCATTATTTTGTTATTATTTTCAATCAATTCTCACTCTCAAAAAAAATCTATTTCCAAAACAGATTCTATTGCCAAGATTGAACTAAAAAACAAAATAACATCATTACAACTCAAACTAGACTCGATAGTAATGAAAGAAGAACTAGAGAGGAAAAAGTTAACTAAACAGTGGAGTGTAAATGGAAGGGTCACTTTTATTTTTAACCAGACTTCTCATTCAAACTGGTTAGCAGGTGGTGAAAATAATATTGCAGGGAACATTCTAATCAATTATGACTTTAATTACATTAATGATAAATGGAAGTGGGATAATAAAGTTATTACTTCTTTCGGCTCAACTCATGCAAAGAATCAGGGTTTTAGAAAAACAGATGATCGTTTTGAGTATAACTCAATTTTAGCTTTAGAATCTTCTGAGAAATGGTATTTCTCATTTTTCTCCAACTTTATTACACAGTTATCAAGAGGGTTTGATTATTCAAAAGATCCAAAACTAGAAGTTTCTTCCATTTTATCTCCTGCGTATTTTAGTCTTGGACCTGGTATTTTGTGGAGAAAAAACAAAAACATAAGAGTTAATATTGCCCCTGCTACATCTAGATTTATTTTTGTTTCAAAGAATTTTTCTGGATTATATGGAGTCCCTGAAGGAAAAAAATCTGTTTATGGTATAGGCTTAAATATGTCTGGATATTTTAAATTCAAAGTAATGAAAGATGTAACAGTAGAAAATATCATAGCTTTATATTCAGATTATATTGACAAACCTCAAAATATAGATATTAATAATCAGTCAAATTTTCAAGTAGAAATTAATAAATATTTATCTATGAACTTAACATTGCATTTAATCTCTGACACTAATGCATCAAGTAGAGTTCAATTTCGACAACTTTTTGGTTTAGGTGTCAATTATACTTTTCAAAAAAAATAAGTTTTAAAAAAAATAATTAAATCAATAATTTTGTATTTTTAGGAATTAAAAACCTCCATTATCATGAAAAAAATAATTACAATATGCTTTGTTTTAGTAGGATTTTCAATCAATGCTCAGGAAAAGAAAGTAGATTCTACTTCAAATTGGAAAAAAGCAGGAACTTTTAGTTTTTTGCTCAATCAATCATCATTCTCTAACTGGGTTGCTGGAGGAGAAAATTCTTTAGCCGCTACTATTAGTATTAATTACGATTTTAACTACAAGGCAGATGAATGGTCTTGGGATAATAAAATTATTACTAAATATGGGATTAATAATGTGAGTGGAACTGGGACTAGAAAAACTGATGACTTGTTTGATTTCAATTCATTGTTAGGAAAGAAAGCTACTAAGAATTGGTCGTATTCATTTCTTTTAAATGTAAGAACTCAATTTACTACTGGATATGATTATTCTTCAACTCCTAGGAACACAACTTCTGAGTTTTTTGCACCAGGTTACGTTACCTTAGGCCCTGGTATGGTGTATAAAAAAGGTGATAATTTTTCAATCCATTTATCTCCTGCTACAACAAAAGCAACGTTTGTTAGCGATCAGTTTTCTGGACAATATGGAACTGGTTTGGGTGAAACTTCTCGCTATGAATTAGGTTTCTATACTGCTCTATATTACAAAGTAAAATTGATGGAAAATGTGACTATGGAAAATATTTTTAATGCGTATTCTAATTATTTAGAAGAACCAAAAAATATTGATATTAATTATCAAGTAAACCTCATCATGCAAATTAACAAGTATTTATCTACCAATCTAAACCTTCATATGATTGTTGATGATAACGCATCTACTGCTGTTCAATTTAAACAGTTATTTGGATTAGGAGTAAATTACATATTCTAACATTAGTTTTAAGAACTTAATAAAACCCTGAGAATTGAAATTCTTAGGGTTTTTATTTTAATATCTTTACCATTTAAAATTTATTAATGACGCTATTACTTGTTTACGCAACAGTTTCAATATTTTTCTCTTTCCTATGCTCCATCCTTGAAGCTGTCTTATTAAGTGTAAGTGGAACATTTATCAACTTAAAGAAAAAAGAAGGACATTCTTACGCTGTAGTTTTAGAACGACTAAAGAAAGACGTGGACAAGCCTCTTATTGCCATTTTAACACTCAACACCATTGCACATACAGTTGGTGCAATTTTAGTTGGAGTACAAGCAGAACAACTCCCTTATAAAATAGAGTTTTTAGGGGTTAATATTGTAGGAATTGTATCTGCAATCATGACCTTATTAATACTGGTGGTTTCTGAAATTATTCCAAAAACTATTGGTGCATCTTATTGGAAACAGTTGGCTAACTTTACTTCAAAAGCATTGCTAGTTTTAATTTTTCCTTTAAAATATACTGGAATTTTATGGCTACTTCAACTTACTACAAGTTTGATTGGCGGTAAAGAGCACGGCAGTGTTTTAAGTAGAGAAGATTTTACTGCAATGACTGAAATTGCAGAAAAAGAAGGTGTTTTTCTAGCCTCAGAAAGCACCGTTATTAAAAACTTACTAAACTTCAAAGAAGTTAGAGTGCGAGATATTATGACACCAAGAACAGTTTTAAAATCTGCTGATGAACAACAAACAATTCAAGACTTTTATGATGAGCATCCACAATTGCGCTTTTCTAGAATTCCAATTTACAAAGAAAGTCCAGATAATATTACGGGGTATTTTCTAAAAGATCAATTATTAGAAGCCATTATTAAAGGACAAGGCGATCAACCTTTAAAAAATATCAAGCGTACTATTTTAATAACAGAAAGAGATTTACCAATTCCTAGTTTATTTGATAAATTAATAGATGAACGAGAACATATAGCTTTGGTAGTAGACGAATATGGTTCTGTAAGTGGCTTGGTTACACAAGAAGATATGATTGAAACCTTACTTGGTCTAGAAATCATGGACGAAAGTGATACGGTTGAAGATTTGCAACTTTTAGCAAGAAAAAGTTGGGAACGTCGTGCAAAACGTTTGGGAATTATTGAAGACCTAACTACTGAAGATTAATTTATTCTTCCTTGTATTCATAGTATAAAAAATCATTATAAGGAAACCGTTGAATATGAATCTCTTTTACTTCTTCATAGGTAGTTTCTTTAAAGGCATCTAAATTTTCTTTATTTAACGCTGAAATAAATATAGACGTATTCTTATCACCACCCATCCACGTCTTTTGCCAATCTTCTAGAGAATAGTGAGCTGAAGTTTTTTCAGTAACCAAATCATCTTCATCAATAGTATCGTAGGTGTAAGCATCTATTTTATTAAAGACCATCACAGTTGGTTTATCTGCACAATGAATTTCGTCTAGAATAGTATTTACAGAGGCAATGTGATCTTCAAAATTAGGATGAGAAATATCAACAACATGCAATAATAAATCTGCTTCACGAACCTCATCTAAGGTAGACTTAAATGATTCTACTAACTGAGTAGGTAGTTTTCTGATAAAACCAACTGTATCTGTCATAAGAAAAGGAATGTTTTTAATCACTACTTTTCTAACCGTTGTGTCTAGCGTTGCAAATAATTTATTTTCAGCAAAAACATCACTTTTACTAATCACATTCATCAAGGTAGATTTCCCAACATTGGTATAGCCTACTAAAGCTACACGAACCATTTTACCACGATTTTTACGTTGCACAGCCATTTGTTTGTCTATGACTGTTAATTTCTTTTTTAGGACTGCAATCTTGTCACGTATAATACGTCTATCTGTTTCTATCTCTGTTTCACCAGGTCCACGCATTCCAATACCCCCTTTTTGTTTGTCTAGGTGTGTCCATAATTTTGTTAATCTAGGTAACAAGTATTGATGCTGCGCTAGTTCAACTTGTGTTTTTGCCGAACTTGTTTGAGCTCTTTGTGCAAAAATATCTAAAATAAGATTGGTTCTATCTAAAATTTTACAATCCAGAATTTTTTCAATATTTCTTAATTGAGCCGGAGACAATTCATCATCAAAAATTGCTGTTCCAATACCATGACTATCAATATAAGCTCTTACTTCCTCAAGCTTTCCGGTTCCTAAAAATGTTTTTGGATGTGGTTTTTCTAATTTTTGAACAAAGCGTTTTACAACAACTCCACCAGCAGTGTCTGTTAAAAACTCTAATTCATCTAAGTACTCTTTAGATTGGGTTTCGTTTTGTAACTGTGTAATTACACCAATTAATACGGCTTTTTCTGAAATGGCTTCTCTTTGGTCAATCATAAGTTGCAAAGGTACTAAGAAATCTAATTGAAAGGTCTAAAAAAGTAGGGTATAGAGGAGTTGAAATTATTCTTCTTTTTTCATTTCACCAAGCAATGTCTTATCGTTAATAATGTATTTTTTATACTTCCCATCTTTGTATCTCCAATAGATAAAAGCAGGCATAAAAATAAACGAAAGATACATCACTCCCAATCCCATTACAATGGGTCCTTTTGGATGTTCTGTAGATTCTAGGTAGCCACCTAAAAGCATCCAAAGAATAAAAATAATAAAGAGTATTTTTAGTACTAATTTCATAAAGACAAAACTACAAAAAGTTCTACCTTTAAATAAAACTTTTTTTTAATGAGAAATCTATCATTCATATTCCTGTTTTTGGCAATTACCTCCTGTCTATCCAATCAAAAAAAAGACGTAAAATCAACCAAAAAAATAACTGTAGTTGCTCATAGAGGAGCTTCTGGATATGTACCTGAACATACCTTAGCATCTAAGGTAATGGCTCATGCCATGCAAGCAGATTATATTGAACAAGATATAGTTTTGAGTAAAGATGATGTTCCTATTGTGATTCACGATATTTTACTAGATGATGTTACAAATGTTTCAGAAAGATATCCAGCCAGAAAAAGAGAAGATGGTCAGTATTATGTGATTGATTTTACATTTGAAGAAATTAAAACATTGGAGGTTACCGAACGTTTTGATTCAGAGACAGGTCTTCAAATTTACCCAAATAGATTTCCTAAAGGAACGAGTTCTTTTCGGTTGCATTCTTTACAAGATGAAATTGAACTGATTCAAGGCCTCAATAAAAGCACCGGCAAAAATATTGGAATATATCCCGAAATTAAAAAACCTAAATTTCATCGCAAAAACGGAAAAGATATTTCAAAAATTGTGCTAAATATTTTATCTCATTACGGTTATAAAACTAAAAATGACATGTGTATTGTTCAATCTTTTGATGCAAAAGAGTTAGTACGAATAAGAAAAGAATTAAAGTCTGAATTGTTTTTAGTTCAATTAATGGAGTTTCCAGAACAAAAAACACTTCTAGAGTTTTATGCAAGTTATGCAGATGGCATAGGCCCTTGGTACAAGCACCTTATCTCCTCAAAGACAGCTGATGGTTTTTCGTTTACTTCTTTAGTTGAAGATGCTCACAAACTAGATCTAGTTGTTCATCCCTACACGTTTAGAGAAGACCATTTAGACGAATTTGATTCTTTTGAACAAATGATTGATGTTATTATATATCAAGCAGGGGCTGATGGTGGTTTTACAGATTTCCCTGACAGAATGAGGAAGGTTTTACAGGCTAAATTATGAGTTTGTTAGCTCAATTAATTTATTTCTATACGCTGTTAGTAATTTAGATTTTGAAATAAAGCCTAGATATTTTTGATTTTTAATTACGGGTAAATTCCATGCCCCAGATCCTTTAAATTTTTCCATGATAGTTTCCATAGAATCGTTATAAAAAATAATATTTGGAGGTGATTTCATAAAGAGAGAAACTGTTGTATTTTCGTACAAGCTTTGATCAAACATTACAGATCTCACATCATCTAATAAGACTATTCCTAAAAATTGCTCGGCTTCATCAACCACTGGAAAAATATTTCTACTAGATTTAGAAACCCCTTTTCTAAGCATCTCTCCAAGGGTCATTTCAGTTGATATTTTTATAAAATCTGTCTCTATAACTCTGTCTATATTTAGCATCATGAGCGCATTCTTGTCTTTATCACTTGTAATGAGTTCACCTCGTTTTGCAAGTTCTGCTGTGTAGATAGAATTTGGTACAAAATATTTTGTGAAGCCAAAAGAAATAGTGGCTACTAACATTAGAGGAACAAACAAATCATATCCGCCTGTAATTTCAGCAATCAAGAAAATTGCCGTCAAAGGAGCGTGTAAAACTCCGGCCATGAGACCTGTCATCCCTAGTAATGTAAAATTAGCTTCTGAGACCACAAACCCAAACTGATTGATGACCTTTGCAACTGCATTACCTAATGCACTTCCCATAAATAATGTAGGAATAAAAATTCCTCCAACACCCCCTGCTGCAAAAGTTGTAGTCATAGCAATGGCTTTAAAAACTGCAATAATTAGCAGTATTACAATCACCATCCAAATATTGTTGAAATCTATTTGATATTGAATGCCGCTGAGCGCTGCTTCAGTTTTCCCATTGAGTAAATTATTAATTAGTCCGTAGCCTTCTCCATACAATGGTGGGAATAAGTACAACATAAACCCAATAGCGATTGCAGCAATTCCAATCTTTATATAGGCATTTGAAAACCGCGAAAAAAATCGTGTAATTAAAAAGTACATTTTAGAAAAGTAGACAGAAGCAATACCTGTTGCTAAGCCTAACAATACATAGAATACAATATCTTTTACCCGCCATGCATCTAGCAATTCAAAACTAAATAAGACGTCCGTTCCTCTAAAAAAATAAGAGGTAATAACAGCTGCAATAGAAGCCAAAAGCAATGGTACTAAAGATGCAAAAACTAAGTCTAAACTAAATATTTCTATAGCAAAAACAATGGCCGCTACTGGTGCTTTAAACATAGAAGACATAGCTCCTGCTGTTGCACAGCCAATTAATAACATTCTTGTTTTGGCATTCATATGAAACAAGCTTGCAACATTAGACCCCAAGGCAGCTCCTGTACTTACTGCAGGGCCTTGCAATCCAACAGATCCTCCAAAGCCAACTGTAATTGGCGCGACTAAAAGAGATGCAAACATTTTGTAACGTTCTATAATTCCACTTCGTTTAGAAATAGAATACAAGGTGGTAGAAATGCCATGGCCTATTTCTTTTTTAATGAAGTTCTTTTTAATCAGATATACGAGCCAAACACCTATAATCGGAAAAATAAAATACAATGAATAGTAGTAATTTTTTATAAACCCACCCTCTAAAACAGATTGAATAAATAGTGTGAGATATTTTAATAGAACTGTTCCTAAACCTGCTAAGAATCCAACAAGAATACTTAACACCAATATAAACTGCCGCTCGGAGATGTACTTATATCTCCAAATCAAAATTTTAGTAAAAATGTTTCGCTTTTTGGTGGACATTACAGGTTATTGCTAATCATATCTTTGTCTTGTGATTAAAAAGTCTGTGCCTAAATATTTTGATTCCTTATTGTAATACCAGGCGCGTTCTTTTGGCAGTTTAATTCCATTTATAGTTTCTAAGCCTGACAATAAAATAAATTCACCGTCATTTTTCTCTTCTTCATGATAAAACTGATAGACTTCCATAGCATAGGTTGATGGATCAAAATAAAAATACCAAGTATCTTTTCCTACCTCTTTTTCATAAGTAACTTTTAGCACTAAATAATTTTTTCCATTAAACTCCTTTAAAATTACATTCTCGTCTACAATAGTTCCTGCATCTTTGAGTTTCATTGGCAATCCGTATAAATAGGTATAATAATTTTGATACATAGAAGCACGATCACAACTTAAGTTATTGCTTGTTTTTTCTTCCTCTGTGGGTGTTTTTCCATTTAACTGAATATTACATGCATCTCTGGTTACACTATAAACTGTTGTTTTATCTCCTTGAGAGGCTTTTACATAAAAAAACTGGTTGGGCAAGTCTATTCTAATTTCACTAGTTCTTTTGGGCTTGTTTGGGGTTTCCATGGTTACAAACAAAGACCCTGTAAATGTTTTCCAATTATTATTAGGGTCGTGAAACTGAATGGTTTTATCTAATAGTTGTGTTCCTGTGATTTCTTGTGCGAAAAATTGACTAGCTGAGCATATAGCCAGCAGAAGTAAGATGATTTTTTTCATATTTCAAGGTAATAAAAAATCTCGCTATTGCGAGATTTTATTTTATTCTTGAATATCTAATTTGATATTCAATTCTTTTAATTGTGCATCATCTATGGTGGCTGGTGAATCTATCATCACATCTCTACCAGAATTGTTTTTAGGAAAAGCAATAAAATCTCGAATGGTCTCTTGCCCCCCTAAAATAGACACCAATCTATCCAATCCAAAAGCGATACCACCATGAGGTGGCGCACCATATTCAAAAGCATCCATTAAGAACCCAAACTGTGCTTTTGCCTCTTCATCAGAAAAACCAAGTTTCTTTAACATAATTGCCTGAATTTTTTTGTCGTGAATTCTAATAGAACCTCCACCAATTTCATTTCCGTTCAATACCAAATCATAGGCATTGGCTTTTACTTCGCCTGGATTAGAGTCTAACAACTCTAACTGACCAGGTTTTGGTGAGGTAAACGGATGATGCATGGCATGATAATGGCCTGTTTCTTCATCCAATTCTAACAAAGGAAAATCTACTACCCATAATGGTGCAAATTCTTTTGGATTACGCAGTCCTAAGCGTTCTGCCATTTCCATTCGTAAGGCGCTCAACTGCGCTCTTACTTTGTTTGTATCTCCAGATAAAACACAGATTAAATCACCTGCTTTGGCTCCAGTTACTTCAGCCCATTTTTCTAAATCATTCTGATCGTAAAATTTATCTACAGAAGACTTATAACTTCCGTCTTCATTACATTTTACATACACCATTCCTAAGGCTCCCACCTGAGGGCGGCGAACCCAATCTACCAATTTATCTATTTCTTTTCTTGTATAAGTAGCACCACCTGGTATGGCTATACCAACTACCAGTTCTGCCTTGTTAAATACCCCAAATTCTTTGTGTTGTGCAACTGTATTTAACTCTCCAAACTGCATCCTAAAACGGATATCTGGCTTGTCATTTCCATACAATTTCATAGCATCATCATATTGCATTCTTGGAAACTCTGCTACATCTACCCCTTTAATTTCTTTTAATAGATGACGTGTTAAACCTTCAAATGTGTTTAAAATATCTTCTTGTTCTACAAAGGCCATTTCACAATCTATCTGTGTAAATTCTGGCTGTCTGTCTGCACGTAAGTCTTCGTCTCTAAAGCATTTTACAATCTGAAAGTACTTATCTAAACCTCCAATCATTAACAATTGTTTAAATGTTTGTGGAGATTGTGGTAAAGCATAAAACTGACCTTGATTCATTCTAGAAGGTACCAAAAAATCTCGAGCTCCTTCTGGTGTAGATTTTATTAAATAAGGTGTTTCTACATCTACAAACCCTTCATCAGAAAGATATTTACGAACCTCCATAGACACTTTATGACGGAACAATAAATTCTCTTTTACCGGATTTCTACGAATGTCTAAATAACGATATTTCATTCTCACATCTTCTCCTCCATCAGTTTTGTCTTCAATAGTAAATGGTGGTGTTTTAGCCGCATTTAAAATTGTTAACTCAGTAACCAAAACTTCTATAGCTCCGGTTTTCATATTGGGGTTCTTAGACTGTCTTTCAATAACAGTTCCTGTTACCTGAATCACAAACTCACGTCCTAAACTTTTGGCAATGTCCATTAAGTTAGCTGCAGTTCTTTCTTCATCAAAGATCAATTGTGTTAGACCGTACCGATCACGAAGATCTATCCAAATCATAAATCCTTTGTCTCTAGATTTCTGCACCCAGCCCGCTAAGGTTACTTCTGTATTGATGTCTGAAGCTGTTAAAGCCCCGCAAGAATGTGTTCTATACATTGTTTCTTATTAATAATTGATACTGCCATTTCCATTACAATAGGAATACACAAAAACAACAATTTCTGCCTTCTTAGAAACCACAAATAGTTATCGACTACAAATTTAATCAAATACTATCAATAACAATGGTTTGGGCGTTCCATTTCTTTTTGCTCTTAAATAAGCATCTAAGCGGGTCATTTTTTTCTTCAGAACAAACAAGTAATGTGGGTTATTTATAAGAAATGGCAGGCTTTTCACTGTATCTTTTTAATTGCTGGAAACCGTCAGCAATTAAAAAGGATGTCGTTGCAATCCTTAACGTACCAGCTCAATTAACTTTTCGTAAATTTGCCTAATGAATAAGGTAATAAACATTCAAGAAAAATTTAAACTTTTTACAGACTTATGGTCTCCTAAAAGAATTGGAGAACTCAACGATCAGCAAATTTTATTGGCAAAAATTAAGGGCGAATTTGTTTTTCATAAACACGATAATGAAGATGAGCTATTTCTTGTCATGAAAGGGCAATTAGAGTTGGTGCTTGAAGATAGAACGGTAATTTTAAATAAAGGTGAATTTTTTATAGTTCCTAAAGGAGTTCTTCATAAACCCATTGCAAAAGAAGAAACTCACTTGTTGTTATTTGAGCCATTGAGCACAAAACATACAGGCGATGTACTGGCAGATATTACGTTAGAAACCTATGAAGAGATTTAAATTATTGATAAATAATTGACTAATAAAAATATTGCATGAGTAAATTATATTTAGTGCCCACACCCATAGGAAATATAGAAGACATGACTTTTAGGGCTATTAAAGTCTTAAAAGAAGTAGATTTTATTTTAGCTGAAGATACCAGAACCAGCGGAAAACTACTAAAACACTACGAGATTGCTACCCAAATGCACAGCCATCATATGCACAATGAACATAAATCTGTAAATGGTGTGGTACAGCGCATACAAAACGGAGAAACCTGTGCCTTAATTTCTGATGCAGGAACACCGGCTATTTCAGATCCTGGGTTTTTATTAACTCGTGCCTGCATTCAAAACAATATTGAAGTAGACTGCCTACCCGGTGCTACAGCTTTTGTGCCTGCCCTAGTAAATTCTGGATTTCCAAATGACCGTTTTGTTTTTGAAGGTTTTTTACCTGTTAAAAAAGGTCGGCAAACGCGTTTGTTAGAATTGGCAGAAGAAACACGCACCATGATTTTTTATGAATCTCCTCACAAATTACTAAAAACCTTAGCACATTTTGCTGAATATTTTGGAGAGAACCGTTTGGTTTCAGTTTCTAGAGAACTCACCAAGCTATTTGAAGAAACACAACGTGGCACTGTCACAGAGGTGCTAGCCTACTATACAAACAAACCACCAAAAGGAGAGATTGTTATTGTAGTTGCTGGAAAAAAATAGTTATTTGATAATTAATCGTTTCATCGTTTCAAATCGTTTTCCATAATCTTTTCTGGCACCTATCATCAGAATATAATTCCCTTTTTTTAGTGAACTTAAGTTAAGTTGA